>Ga0209930_1001672_pt1 | contig 32188 bp, 39 predicted proteins | sample ThiBiot_500_biof_2_FD_183948 | JGI IMG/M metagenome (GOLD analysis project Ga0209930, IMG submission 183948) | Wastewater bioreactor microbial communities from Cape Town, South Africa - Thiocy_cont_500_biof (SPAdes) | ecosystem: Engineered > Bioreactor > Thiocyanate-remediating >... | reverse complement strand
TAATATATTTTAAACCATGAGGATAAATCTGATTAACTGATTGAACTGCAATCAAACTGTAATCAGCCGTTCGATTTAAAATAACTAGAGTAGCACTTGAAGTCGACACAACTATCAGTATCTGTCCATTATCAATAAATGCTAGATCTCGAATATTTGAGAACATCGGTGAACTAACATTTTTCGTAATCGTTAAATTAGTTGTGTCGACAAGTAGAATATAACTTACAAAGGCTACAAAATAAGTTTGATTATAATAGGTTATTGTCATTGGAGCGATTGAAAATATCGGTGGTACAGGAGAATCAATTATTGTTAAATTCGATGGATGCATACGAACAAGAGTTTGATTTGTTTGTGACACGGTTACTAAATATCCATAATCATCAAAAGTTAAACAACGTGGTGATGGTACATAGACTGATATTCTGCTAGCATTATTGATTTTACTGATAAGATCAGTTGTATTCGATTGGCAACATTTCGTTTCATTTGGATAAACTCCTTGAAGAAAATATAATCGTGCTTGAGAATAATCTTGAATCTTATAAATCAATGGATATGTTTCAAACAATCGACAAGTATCATTTGGTAAACAATTGAGAGCAAGATATGCTGCTGATGATGAATACAAACATAAACATTGTTCACATGTTCGATTAGTGATGATTGTTATATTCGAATCACTGATCGAAACGAAAAATACATTATTGATATAACCGATTGGAAAAGAATAAATTAGAGGAAAACTAAGCAACCAAATCGCGAACATTTTCAAGAATACATGCACTGCAAAGTGTTAAATTTTGTTCTAAATGTTTAACTATGCTCGTTAGTTTACCTCGCTTAAAACAAATAGAAAGAATTAATATTTCCTTAGGTTGCTTTTTTATTTGATTGAATCTATTTGTGCTCTTTGAGACATTACATTATACAATACAGACAAAAAGAAAGAGAGAGAGCGAGAAAGAAAGAAAAATAGATTTGTATTGATTTATTCTAGATCAACAGCATTTGCTTCAGTTTCATCTTCAGTGTAAATATTTTCCGCCTAGAAAAGAAAAAAAAACGATTTCGAATTGAAATCAATATTTCATTTCTTATTGTTTGTCTTACCATTTGCCAAACTTGCATGATATTATCTTCAGAAACTGAACAAATTACCCAAGGTTCATTGGGATTCCATGAAAAATCAGAAATCTTGGCTGTATGTCCACCATGAATGAACTAAACGAATAGATGATTAGTTAGAGTTTGTTTTTCTTCTCCTCTTCCTTTAGTAGACACATACTAGTAATTCTGGTGGACCATCTTCAGCATCATCACTAGTTTGTTCTTCACCAATTTTACTACGAAATGAAATTTTGTGAAATAGAAAAACTGTTTTCGACAATTGAACTACCTTAAATCCCAAACATGAAGACGTCGATCAGTGCCACTCGAAGCCAAGATTGTTTCGTTATGATGTGACCATTGAACTTGAAAGATTTCATCTTTATGAGATTCGAATGTATGTAATTTCAATTTCAAATTTCGAAGATCCCAAAGTGCAACAGTCTGAACAAACAAACGTTTACAAAAAAGAAACAGAAAACGTTCCTTTTAAACAAACTTTATCGGCTGAACCAGTCGCAAGAATATATTCCGAAAACGGATTAAACGAAAGGCAATTGACTTCAGCTGTATGTGCGTCAACAACATGCGATGGTTTGCTATAATTTGTCGAACGTGTATCCCAAATCATGAGCTTGCAATCATCACCAACTGAACCAAAGAGTGTTTCATGAAACAAATGCCAAGCAACATCTTCGACGACGGCTTGATGTCCCGAGAAGATCGCTACTGGATCAACAAATTTGCCTTCGGACGGCGTCTTTTCAATATTCCATAAACAAATCGTATGATCATCCGATGCCGAAAGAATTCGTCCGTTAGCATTCGGATTCCAAGAGAGGCCGTAGCCTTCTTTCGTATGACCACGTAAACGTAATTCCGGACATTGTTCAGCGCTCATCGAAGTCAATTGATCCTTGGGTAGATTAGCTAATTTCGTATGATTGAAAATCAAAACCTCAGCCGATGGCGATTTCGTTGCGATTAGTGACGGATTTTGCGGCATGTAACGAGCTCGATTGACTTCACCATCATGATTTATTTTTAATTCAATTTCGATTTTTGCATTGAATAAACCAAAACCACCGAATTCTTTACAACAACAAAAGAAAAACAATCAAATAGAAAATCATTTTTCAAAGATAAAGAAACAAACCTCCACGTTCGGATTCGTATTGTGTCGAATCACTTGTTGCATTGTCCTTTGGAATTTGTACGCAAGCGATAACAAGATGATTTTGTTCGTCGGACGTATGTGTGCCGAGAATGAGACGATGAATTGTATAATCTTTGCTATCATCGGGCCTAGAAGAGAGATTTTGTAGAAAAAAACAAAGTTTTTCTTCTCAAATTTATCTACTTGACCACTTGAGGTAACCATTGAACAGTAAGCGACGGCCATTCGAGCGCATGCGTCATGATTAAATCATAGAGAAAGGCGGAGTTCTTCTTCCAGATTTTGTAATCATCATTGATCTGACGTTCTTCATTCAAAACATCATCAGCTAAATATAAAAAGATCGCATATATTTCGATTTTTTCCTCAATATTAAATTGAATTACTATCGGCCATTGTAAATATTTCTTAAATTTGAATTTTTCTATCTGAAAAACAAAAAAGAATTTATTTCGAATAATTCTGTCGAGTTTTATAGGTAATTAGTGGTCTCATTTTTGCAATCACACGTATTAAATTCGCCTCAACAAGATCATCGATCACAGCATCGATTGTTTTATACGCTCGAGGATGTTCTTCATAGATCAAATGTTTATCCTCGCAAATAACATGAGATTCCAAATTTTCAGTTATTTTCAATCGATCCATATCCGGATATTTCTCACTGAATTGCTGTCGAGCTTTCGAACGTGACATCGCTCGTCCAGCGCCATGAGCCAACGAATACCCCGACGATTGTTGATTTTGTTCAATGGGCTCGACAAGATACGAATGCGTCCCACGACTGCCCGGTATAACTACACGACCTCGATCCGAAGGCGCTGCACCTTTTCGATGTAAATGTACTTGAGAACAATTGTCTGAGGAAATTTCTTTTAAAACAACATTATTATGCCAAATATCGACGAGGCATTGCGGCGCTGATGTTTCGCCGAGACACGAAAGAAATCGTCGTGCAATAAGTGCACGATTTCGTTTCGCCCATGTACAAGCTTCGTCATGTCGTTCCATGTAGATTTTATACGCATCTGTACCTTTCTCGAGTCCACGCTCATGATTTTGATTGAAACCATATTCACGTAGAAATCGTTCGCCTAGACTTCGACTACCTGAATGAACGAGTAGATAGAGAACATCTGTCGATAGATTCGGACTCGTCTCATCGTACAACTCTTCGATACATTGTAGCTCAACGAAATGATTACCAGCACCAATCGTGCCTAGTTGCTCATTTTCTGGATGATCATTCGAAATTGTCTCTACAAACTCCGGCCAGACTAACTCCGACTGACGAAACTCATCGATTGTGTCTTTCGAAAGATACTCATCCAAGTCTTGCAATTGTTTCGTCCATTTCGTTAATCGTTTGTCATCGACAACTTTCAATGTTGTTCGAATAAAACTCATTCCACAGCCGATATCTGAACCGATTAATTCGGGATAAACAACATTCGGTTCTGTTGCAACAACACAACCGATTGGCGTCGATTGGCCAACATGTAAATCCGGCATACCCCAAACTTCTTTGACATGTGCGTAGATTTTGGCGACGTTTTTCAATTGATCAATTGCAGCATCGTCGATCAATGTTCGATTGGCAATAACTCGAACGGAAACGTCCGATGACAAGTCAATCGGCGTTGTTGACGGTGGATTTGTGACAGTATACGTATCACCACAAGTGACAATCAATTTCGAATCGTTGGATATTCGTTCGAGATTGTCGAGTATTTCTTCGCCAGTTGTCGAAAGAAATAATCGACGAGCTTTGACACGAAATTTCGATGAACATTGCCGAAGTAATTCGTCGATTGTTTGACCGATAATCACACTCGATTTGCCCGATGGTTGAAGTGTAACGGTTACACGAACTTTTCGGTTCGATGCCATGAAATAAAATGTTTTTTCTTTTGTTGATCTAAAATAAACATTGTTGATAATTGTTCTCGTTTGTTTAATTAAAGAATAGCTGAAAAAACAACGAAGGCAAAAATGAAAACACGATGCAGTTTTTTGTTTCGGTTTAATTGTACATATCATCGAGATGAGGACCAGGCATTGGCAAATGATCGGGATTGGGTTCTTGGAATGGACTATAAAGCAAATTAATGAATGAATAAAGAGTCAAAAGATCGAAAACTCACTCAAGACCAAATGGACGCTGTGGACCTGGCGGTTGAAATCGTGCCATTGGTGGTCTGAAAATAATAAATTCGAAATAATCAATTTCCTTTTCTCTCGATTCTCACCGCATAGCTGGTTGAAACATCGACGGATCCATATTCATACCTCCACCACGTGTATTTCGTCCGAATGGATCGAGATCCGAAGCACCATAACCGCCGAAACCACCTGGAACTTGTCCCCTACAAATTCTCTCATTAAATTTAACGCTTATTTCGAGAGAAAAATAAACACATACCAACCACCAGCGTACGGATGAGCACGTCGTCCAACAGCCAACGGATCGATCAATGGATCATCAGGTACTTGTCGTCGATTGCCTGTTTGCTGTTGCTGTTGGTTTTGTGTTGTATTCGTACGTGTAGCTTCAGTCGATGTGCTCGAATCTGAATTTGCATTTGCTAATGATTCGATTTTCTCGTGAAATTCTTTTTTTAGATCATTTAAATTTTTATATGCACTAAATCAAAGAATAAAAATCATAGACAAACATGTTTCGATGTACGTACGATTGAAATTCTTTGTAATTTTCATGTACATGATCGTTAACACTGAAATTAATTTCAACATGTCGACCTTGTTTATTACGCTAAACAAAACAAACAATTTCTTATGAAAACAACATTTTTTCAAACATACAAATAAATGAGCAAAAAATACGCCTTCAACATCGAATAATTTCAAATTATAACCGATATCATTCTTTGTATATTCCATTGTGATGGAATTATCTGGCCGTTGTGTCCAATCATTGGGCAATAATTCTGTTTTCTTAATATTCAGAAAATAAAAATCTCGATTCATAGCTGTTTTTTTTTGTCATACTTGATTTCCATTTAATCGTTGAAAACCATGTGAAATTAAACACCAATGTGTAAAGATAATCAGTGCATCATCTTTATTCTCTATTTGTGATTTATATGTATGAAAAAGTGATTCAAGAAATGGATAAGACATAGTATCTATCTTAGTTCGACAAAAAGAAAGACAGACGAAATGAATGAACGAACGGAATCTTTGTATTTAACAAAGAATTGTGAAAGACAGATACATTTGATTCGCTAATCAAGAAGACTATTGACAGATGGCGATAGTTTTTTATTCGATATATTTATTTATTTATTTAGAATAAAAAGAAAAAAAAACATGTATGCGTGTGTGTTTAAGATAGGTATACAAGGAATGCAATTATATCTGAAAAGCGTTGGTGAATATTAATCTTGATCTTTTTTGCCATATTTAAGTATTTTAACGAATTCTTGATAATCGAAAAGGCCATCTTTAATTGGTGCTTCTTTAAATAATTCATCGACTTCTTCGTCCGTATATCGATCGCCAATTGTCATTAATAAATCTCGTAGACGTTCTTCCGAGATTTTACCTGTACTATCTTCATCCAATGACATGAATGCATTTTTAATAACATCTTCCGGATCGGTTCCTGTTAATTTTTCGCCGAAAAGTGTTAAAAACATGGTAAAATTAATATCGCCTGGTGCTTCACGAATCATTCCATCGACTTCAGCATCGGTTACAACTTTGCCTAACGATGCAAACATATCTTTCAAATCATCACCACTAATAAAACCATCCTGGAGAAAGAACAAACGAAAAATAAAGTTTTGTTTGACTAGTGAAAAGATTGTTTACTCGATCATGATCGATAATATTAAAAGCTTCTTTATATTCTTGAATTTGCGATTGATCGAACATCGCAAAGATATTCGATGTAGCTCGTTGTTGACGTTTTTTTGGTGGTTTAGCTTTCGCTCGTGATGCCATTTTCGTTTGTTCTTGTTTGCAAATGCGCACAACAAAATCAACGCGTATTTATCTGCAATAAAATCAACAAAATTCAACATCACATTCTTCATCGCCTACATGAATCATTCGCCCTTTCTTTTTTCTCTCTCCTCTCCACCGCCTACACCTACATACACAACGTGTCTTCTTATTCATTCGTTCGTTTAGATTGGACAGTTCGATATACATTACTATCTGCCTTCACATACCGAAATATTCGTGTCCATATATAGTATAAAGTAAAGATATGAATCGTGCGTATGCTTATAAATGTATGTGTTTATATTAAAAAGAAGGACAACAAAACTGATGTCACCAATGAAACAACAGATATGTTTTTCAATAAAAACCAGGACTGAAAAGAAGAAGAAAATTATACAGGAAAAAAAAAGAAGAAAAGAAGAAGAAAACCATTGTTCAGGGTCACATCATTAGAAGAAAAAAAACATAAACGAACATATTTTCCGACAGACAAAAGACAAGATTATTGTTGAAATTCTAATCTAACACAAGGGAAAGGTTTTTAGAAGATCTAATTGTTTTACATATTTGGTTGTTTTGTTTTATTATAATATGCGTAACCAAAGGATCACCGTCAGACGACCAGAAAGAAAGAAAAAAAGAAAAAAAATTGAGTGCATTTGAAAAACGAAATCTTCTTTGCGTGTGTTTGGTTAATGTATCTATTTGCCCTCTAATTCATTTAATTCACTGTTTCGTGGTGATACTAAAAAAGAAAAGATATTTACAAATGATGAATCCTGTTTTTTATTTTATCGTTTTTTTACTATCGATGTAGCGACGTGCTACGAATTTCAATATTTCATCCAGTAATACAACGGGAAATGATATTTTTAATACTGCCATCCATTCTTCGAAAGTTAAAGGACAAATTTGAAAAACGGTCTAAAAGAAAAGCTTGTTTTTTATTCGACATGTATGAAGATTTAATTACGTTAAACATTGGTACGTAGAGAATCATCATGTGTAATGACATAGATAAAGCAATAGCAAATAGAAGATATTTATTTGTCCATGGTGGCATTTTAAGAAGAGATTGATTTTCAGATAAACTGAGAGAAAAACAAAACGCGATGTATTATTATTATCATAAACAACAACGATGAGTACCTGTTAAGTGCATTTAACATTTCGATGGTAACGAGTACTGAAAGAGCCATTGTCATTGGATGTGGATCATCGAAGACATCACAATCAATATCTTCCCATTCTTTACCACCTCCACGACATTTAAAGTGATGTGTCTAAATCAATGAATAGATTTATGCTAATCTTCAGTTCTTTCATGCAGAACAAGGGGGAATTTTCACTCAAATCATGCTTAGTTTTCCTCACCAATTGTGACCATGAGAGTAATGGTCCGTCATGATATGAAACATACCACCTGAAATCGTTTATTTTACAATTTAGTAATGAGAACAAAAAACAATAAAACGTCATATATGACTGAAGATCCTTACCAGCATGAGGCACCGACTGTGCCAGCACCGACGTATGCTAAATAATTTAAAAAAAAACAAATGAATTTCAATCGATCGATCGATAATTTCGCTTGACTTACATCCGATAGCAATGTATCGAAAGAAGAGCCATGGTGTAATTAAAGATTCCTTAGCATTACGTGGTGGACGTTCCATGATATCTAAATCCGGTGGATTAAAGCCAAGAGCTGTAGCTGGTAAACCATCAGTAACTAAATTGACCCAAAGCAATTGAACTGGAATCAATGATTCAGGTAGACCAAGTGCAGCAGTTAAAAAGATGCAAACAACTTCTCCAACGTTTGACGAGATCAAATAACGAATAAATTGTTTCATATTATTATAAATAGCACGACCTTCTTCGACGGCAGCAACGATCGATGAAAAGTTATCATCAGCTAAGACCATCTCAGCAGCAGTTTTAGCAACAGCTGTACCCGAACCCATAGCAATACCGATTTCAGCTTTTTTGAGAGCAGGTGCATCGTTGACACCATCACCAGTCATAGCAGTGATTTCACCATGTGATTGTAAATATTCGACAATCTTCGATTTGTGTGCCGGATCGACACGAGCGAACATTTTAGCATGACGACAAGCATCCGATTGTTCTTCGATTGAGAGGTCATCGAATTCTCGTCCACTAAATGCTTTACCTCGTGTATCTTGACTTTCTTTGAAGATACCGATTCGACGACAGATAGCTTCGGCCGTATTTTTGTTATCACCAGTAATCATAATGACACGAATACCAGCATCACGACAACGAGAGATAGCATCAATAACTTCCGAACGTGGTGGATCAAGCATACCGACAACACCGACAAATGTAATGTTGTTCTAAAATAAATAAAATTAATTAATTTGACGATATTTTTCGCATAGTTTTGAAATTTTACTTCGTAGGTGATAAATTTACGTGCGTCTTCTAAATCCATATCTTCTCGTCGCATTGGGCTATCGATTGTTCCCAAAGCTAGGCAACGTAATGTATCACGACCAGTACCATATTGATGAACTAATTTCATGATTTCTTGTTTGAGTGCTGCTGTCATTGGTACTTTTTGTGTTCCGACACGAATATGTGTGCAACGTTCGACAACGGATTCCGGTGCTCCTTTGACAAACATTTTTCCAACAGTTTGATTGCCACTACCACTCTTATTGGCAGTTGAAACATAGGTTGACATCGATTTACGATCACGCGAAAATTCCAATGTAAATTCTTTACGATATTTTTGACGAATGATTGTATTCGATGACATAGCCAATTCTTGTGGTGATAAACGAGATTTATCTGTATTGTAGACGTTCATTTTTTCAACTAGAACTGTCAGAGCTGTTTCAGTAGCTTCACCAACTTTTTCATAAGCTTTCTTTGTCTAAATAAAAACAGATTTCGTTCATTCATTCATTCATTCACTATCAATTAATAACGAACTTCATTGTAATCTAATGCTGAATCATTACATAAGGCAGCACATTCAGATAATTCAACCAATCCACTTCGATCCGAACAATTTACTTTTGATCCATTGAAGATAATATCACCTTTCGGTTCATAGGTTGATCCTGATATTTCAAATTGATCGATTTGAAAATCATTTCCATCGGCTTTGCTGAAGATAAACATCTAATCATACAAAACAAATTCGAAATGATTGTCAAAAGAAAGTAAGAGAGGTGTTCATACTCGACAGACTGACATTTGATTTGTAGTTAAAGTACCAGTTTTATCGGAGCAGATGACCGATGTACAACCAAGTGTCTCGACTGATGGTAACGAACGAACGATGGCATTTTTCTTGGCCATTCGTCGCGTTCCTAATGCGAGACAGGTCGTGATGACAGCTGGTAAACCTTCTGGAATAGCAGCGACAGCTAAAGGAGAAAGCGAAAGTCAAATTGTTTTTTTTTGAGGGTCATTGAGAAACGAACCGAGAGCAACAGCAATCTTGAAATAATAGATAGCACCACGAAGCCATGAACCACCATGAACTGGATCATTGAAATGACCAATATTAATGGCCCAAACAGCTACGCAAATGACAGAGATAACCTTGAAGAAGAAATAGATTTTATGATGTTGTAATCTTGAGTGATAAACTTACTTTTGATAATTGTTCACCGAATTCATCCAATTTTTGTTGTAGTGGTGTTTTTTCTTCTTCAGCTTCAGCCATTTCCGATCGAATTTTACCAATTTCAGTATTCAAACCTGTTCCAATAACAACACCACGACATTTACCAGCTGCAATGTTGGTACCCTGCAAATAAAAATGAATTTTTCAATTGTCAGGTTTTTCTATTCTTACCGAAAAAAGAATATTCTTTTTATCTTGATTGACAGCACGTGGATCAGGTACTGGATCAGTGTGTTTGATGACTGAAACACTCTCACCAGTCAATAGCGATTGATCAATACGAAGTGTTGTCGAGTAGATTGTTGTTATACGAATATCAGCTGGAACTTTATCACCAACAGCTACTTCAACAATATCACCTGGTACAAGATCACGAGCTTTTATTCGTTGAATTTGACCTGGCCGATTTTGTCGAACAACTTTAGCAATTTCGGGTTCGTATTCTTTCAAAGCTTCGATAGCACTTTCAGCATTTCGTTCCTGCCATACACCAACAGCAGCATTTGCAATGAGAATAAGAAGAATAACAAGTGGTTCAACAAAAGCTGCAACAAGACTGTCTTCTTCTTTGTGTTCTTCGAATAAAGCTAAGACCTTTTGAGAAAAAAAAAACAAAAAAGTAGATCATAATTATGAATACTAGTCAACCAAGAAAAAATATACAAATGAAATGCAAGCAGCACCAAGTAGAATTTTGACTAGAAGATCATCGAATTGTTCTAAGATAAGTTTCCAAAGTGGTTTGCCCTCTTCGGCTGGTAACTCTATTCATCGAAAAGACAAAGATTTTAAAAAAAAACCCACAAGGTATAAATGTCGACAATCGAATTACCATTAGGTCCATATCTTTCAAGATCACGTTTAACACGTTCCTCCGAGAGACCTTTCGTCTCTTCGACATTGTAGAAGGCTGCAACATCTTCCTTCGTTTTTGTCCATGGATAGTCAATGATTACCATTGAACTGGACGCACGACGAGCTAAACTTGGTCGATGCATGGCCATCTGAAATGAATTACAAAAGATTTTCTATTGTCTCTATATACGTAGAGTACCTCTATATATAAATACGTGTGGGTTTTCTATCAACGATAGGTCAATATGTCCAATCATTATGTCAAGGAAGAACAGTATTCGATTTGTTTCCTGTTCTGTCTTTTAATTAATAGATACATGAAAAATGGTTCTTTATCTTTCGCCTATCCAGGACAATGGTGTCTAGTTTCCGCGTTAGAAAAACAACAATAATAATAATAACAACAACAATACAATATGTTTTTAATCTTCACGTCTACAAAAAAGATCTATCGTTATGGATGATTAGCTATTTAGTCTCTCTATGAAGAAACATGAATCTCACTAAAAACAACTCGAGTAATTTGTTTCCCTTGAGACAAATATTAATTTACTGGTTAATATAATTCTCGTATTTGTCTGCATTCGACTGAAGTCCAATGTCTCGACATGCATTAACTGTGTGCGTATTAACAGTCGACATTTTGCTTTCTTTTTTTCTATATGAATACGTTGAATTTCTTGCTAATAAAAATATAAAACTATCCACTTCATCAGACCTATGACTTCCTAAAAGACAACAACACAAAAAACCGGATATATTTACTATAATACTCACACGATAGGAAGTTTTTTCTTAATGAATTTGACCTAGCACAAGTTCTTATCTTAACTCGAAACAAAAAATCAAATATAAAAATCAAAGATTATCTTTCCGAAAAAGAAGAAGAAGAAACCGGGCACCCCCACATAACAGAGACAAGACAACAACAGCGAGTTACTCTTGTTGTCGTCGCCGTCGTTTTCTTCTTCAAGTAGAGCATAAGAAGAAAAACGAGAGAAGGAAAAAGAAAGAAAAGCGGATATAAACGAGCTTATATTCAATATGTATTTGTACAAAGACATTTACCGCAAAATCCAACTGAAGCAACAGAGAGGAAATTCTTCTTCTTCTTTTTCTCTCCTATTACCAAAAGTATAACCACATTTTGACTTGTTACTAACATTTTCTCAGCGTCTTTTTTCCTCTTCTGTTATATGCATGTCGACTAATACAATAATTTCTCGCCTATATACTCATATACCTTTTCCTCTTCGGTTTTCCTTGTCTGTTCTCTATCATACATAGTCGATACCTTCGTCGAACATTAACTTGCTGATACCGACGAATAGAAGAAAAAATAGATTTGCGTCAGCAGTCGTCCAGGCATATTGTAATGATGATAATGGTGCGGGGAGGGAAGGATATCTCAACGCAAAGAAAACGACGACGACGAGAGAAATACAAGAAAAAGAAAGACAGCGAAAGAGAATTATTATTATTGCTGCTGCTGTTGTTGTTGTTGTTGTTGTTGTTGTTGTTGTTATTTTCGAATATCAGCAAATCAATAATGAGATGCTTACTTTAGACTAACGTTTAGTTAATTAAAATCAGACTAAATGCATTAGATTACAAAGAATGAAAAAGAAAATAGAGCGAAAGTAATCGATCTCAATGTTCATATTTCCGAGATTTATTGATGAGAGTTCAAGGTCTGTTGTTGATATGAAGGACTTTGCCCAAAAAGATTTTCTCTTTTGCAAACATATGTTGTTTAACATCTCTCTTTATCATATCGACATTTTTCTTTCGTCACTATAATCTACGAGCTAGACGCAAGAACGATTTGTTGTTCTTACACGCATATTCATCCGCAAAAGAAATAGGAGACCTAAATCAGACGAATAATTACATAGAGAATTTAGCTATGTACAAAAAAAGAAGAAGAATAATAAGAAAGAAAGAAAACAACGATCGATGATGATGCGGGAAACAATGCATGATGTATTTTATGTTCTTATTTCTTTCTCATATCAAAACCCGACTGTTCTTCTCATAGTACTGTTAACCACTAAATATATTTCTTGTCGTCAAAAATCGACAGACGAGTTAACAGGCATGAAAAAACAAACCACTATTAATGTAGAAGACATACAACAAAAAAAAAAGGCGAAGACATAACTACGATTGCCCTAAGGAAAACATATTTAATAAAAATTAAGAAAAAAAAAATCAAGCGAGAAGATAATCAATCAATAAATATTATTTATCAAGGGGGGCAAAGAGAAAACTCTATCACATATGTAAAACAAATAATTTTGATATTATTCTAAATGCTATTAGAAAGGTAACGAATGAATGACAATAACAATATGATTGTTATTTCCTCTTTGTGATTATTATCATTATCGATTACTCGAAGACTTTGATAATCATAAACCTATTGTTCGATCAGGGATTTGACATTTTTTTGTCTTCTCTTTATTTCAGTGCACCTACTGATTGTTCTTTTCTCTTTTCGTATAGGAAAGAAGAACATAAAATCGAGATCATGCTTACATTTGAGATCGACGGCGATCGTACACGTCTTTGATCCATTAGAAGAAATATTGCACTACACAGAAGCTTATAACTCGATGTCTCTTTATACTCGTTCCATATCAACTATGATAGAAACATATGTAGAAAAACGCAAATGGTTAGCGAGTCAGAAACGCAAGAAAAGAGCCGAGAAAGAGAGAAAACCGATGTTGATATCGATGTGCAAGGAAAAAAAAATGCGAGAGAAAGAAAGACAAATTAGAGAGTCTACACAGAAAAGGTGTCCGTATCTGATGTGTTGATGACGTTAGCACTCATAAATAAAGAAAAGAGATCATCGATTGTTTGGGTAAAACTGATGCTAGTGTGTTGTCTCATTACGAGAGAAATAAAAGAGAGCGAGCGAGAGCCGTGCAATCAGCTGCAATACAAATAACAACAAGAATGCAGACAAGATTACTTATCATTAGCGTCCTAAAATTACAAGATCTCAACAAAACATATGTATTTATCCCAGGCAGGTGCTTTTTCAGTACGATTGTTTTGCATGTGCATATATTGACGATTTATTTTTGTCAAAGAATTTTGATAGCAATCATTCTATTCCACATTCGTTCTCTATCAGATCAAATGTTATTCTACTGACAATCAATTCTTGCAACGAAATATCAACATCATTAGAAAATAGAAAAAAACAAAATCCTTGAATTGTTAGAAGTTGTCATACTGACAGAAGAATCATACATTTTTCTCCCACACTCTCATTTTTTGAAAGAACATGAATTCTTCGGCAGAAAACAAAAACACGTCCTATTCTCTCATTCATTTAGACACAACTCAATAATCTTGAATAAATTACACTTTGCTAATAAACCGTAGAAAAAAGAAAACACGTATAGATTTTTTTATTCGAGTCTATAACAAAAAACATTGACACACGAGAAAACACATCATGCAAAAAACTTGAATATTTAGTCGAGTTTATCGGATTGAGTTAATGATGAAACTCCACCTAGAATTGAATCAAATATGTAAGAAAAAGATTTGCTTTTGCGGCACATTCGAAACTTACGGTCGATATATCGTCGTGCGATGAATTTCAGCAGTTCATCGATGAATATAATTGGCAACGAGATTGTCAGCACAGCATACCATTCTTCGAATGACAGTGGGCAGATTTGAAAAACAGTCTTAAAAGCAAAACATTTTATATGAATACGAAATTAAACAACGAAAATTCTTTTACATTGAACATAGGAATGTAAAGAATCATCATATGTAATGACATGGATAATGCGATAGCATAGAGTAGATATTTATTTTTCCAAGGTGGCATTTTAAGAAGAGATTGATTTTCAGATAAACTAAAAATAAACATCATTCAAAGTGTTTTGTTCAACGAATCGAACTACCTGTTAAGAGCATTTAACATTTCGATGGTAACAAGTACTGAAAGAGCCATTGTCATTGGATGTGGATCTTCGAAGATTGAACAATCAATATTGGCCCATTCTTTACCACCAGCACGACATTTGAAATGATTTTTCTTCAAATTTACAAAGTTTTCATAGTTTTAATTCGCATATTGAGACTTACCAGATGCCAATACGATAGTTGTGGACCATTTGATGCGTACATTGACCACCATGATGCACTCCAAACGACAGCAAATCCAACATAACCTAATCATCGACAGCATATACATTTTCTACTACTCAACAAGCTAGAAAACTTACTTCCAATTACCAAATAACGAAAGAAAAGCCAAGGTGTAATTAAAGATTCTTTTGATTTACGTGGAGGTCGTTCCATAATATCTAAATCCGGTGGATTAAAGCCAAGAGCAGTCGCTGGTAAGCCATCAGTAACTAAATTGACCCAGAGTAATTGAACTGGAATCAATGATTCAGGTAGACCAAGTGCAGCAGTTAAAAAGATGCAAACAACTTCTCCGATATTTGACGAGATCAAATAACGAATAAATTGTTTCATATTATTATAAATAGCACGACCTTCTTCGACGGCAGCAACGATCGATGAAAAGTTGTCATCAGCCAAGACCATATCGGCAGCAGTTTTAGCAACAGCTGTACCCGAACCCATAGCAATACCGATTTCAGCTTTTTTGAGAGCAGGTGCGTCGTTGACACCATCACCAGTCATAGCAGTGATTTCACCATGTGACTGTAAATATTCGACAATCTTCGATTTGTGTGCCGGATCGACACGAGCAAACATTTTTGCTCGACGGCATGCATCAGATTGCTCTTCAGCTGAGAGATCGTCAAATTCACGACCACTGAAAGCGATGTCTATAGAAAACAAACAAACAAACAGCATATGTAAATATATAAAAATTTACTAGTTGTATCTTCGTTATTTTCGAAAAGACCAATACGATTAGAAATAGCTTCAGCTGTATCTTTGTTATCACCAGTAATCATAATGACACGAATACCAGCTGTATGACATCGTGCTATGGCTTCATGAACTTCAGCACGTGGTGGATCAAGCATTGCTACAACACCAACAAAAGTTATGTTACTCTAAATTTAAGATACCAGAAAAAAATCTTTATTTTCTCGTTCAAATATGCAAAAGAACTCTTACCTCATAATCAGCAAATTTAGTTGGATCTTCGAGATTCATTTCGTTTCTATTCAATGGTTCATCAATAGTGCCTAAAGCCAAACAACGAAGTGCGTCTCCACCTATTCCATATTGATGAATTTTTTCCATAATTTTAGCTTTAATTTTCGGAGTCATCGACATTCTTTCTGTTCCGACTCGAACATATGAACAACGTTCAATCACTGATTCAGGCGCTCCTTTGACAAACATTTTCCGTTTCGATTGACTACTACCATTGCCATTCGCACTTGTCACATATGTCGACATTGATTTACGATCACGCGAAAATTCCAATGTAAACTCTTTGTTATACTTTTGACGAATAACTGTATTGCAAGCCATGGCTAATTCTTGTCGTGTTAAACGAGATTTATCTGTATTGTAGACGTTCATTTTTTCAACTAGAACTGTCAGAGCTGTTTCAGTAGCTTCACCAACTTTTTCATAAGCTTTCTTTGTCTAAATAAAAACAGATTTCGTTCATTCATTCATTCATTCACTATCAATTAATAACGAACTTCATTGTAATCTAATGCTGAATCATTACATAAGGCAGCACATTCAGATAATTCAACCAATCCACTTCGATCCGAACAATTTACTTTTGATCCATTGAAGATAATATCACCTTTCGGTTCATAGGTTGATCCTGATATTTCAAATTGATCGATTTGAAAATCATTTCCATCGGCTTTGCTGAAGATAAACATCTAATCATACAAAACAAATTCGAAATGATTGTCAAAAGAAAGTAAGAGAGGTGTTCATACTCGACAGACTGACATTTGATTTGTAGTTAAAGTACCAGTTTTATCGGAGCAGATGACCGATGTACAACCAAGTGTCTCGACTGATGGTAACGAACGAACGATGGCATTTTTCTTGGCCATTCGTCGTGTTCCTAATGCGAGACAGGTCGTGATGACAGCTGGTAAACCTTCTGGAATAGCAGCGACAGCTAAAGGAGAAAGCGAAAGTTAATTTGCTTTTTTTTTGAGGACCATTGAGAAACGAACCGAGAGCAACAGCAATCTTGAAATAATAGATAGCACCACGAAGCCATGAACCACCATGAACTGGATCATTGAAATGACCAATATTTATTAACCATACAGCAACACAGATAACTGTGATCACCTTGAAAAAGAAACAGATTTTATGATGTTGTAATTTTGGGTGACAAATTTACTTTTGATAGTTGTTCACCGAATTCATCCAATTTTTGTTGTAATGGCGTTTTTTGTTCTTCAGTTTCTGTCATTTCTGTACGAATTTTACCAATTTCAGTATTCAAACCTGTTCCAATAACAACACCACGACATTTGCCGGATGCAATATTTGTTCCCTAGAAAAGTATGAATCATTCTTTTAAAATCTATTAATTAACACATCTGTTCGAAGTCCTACTGAAAAGAGGATATTTGTTTTGTCTTGGTTAACACATTTCGATACATTGACCTCATCGGTATGTTTAATAACCGAAATACATTCACCAGTTACTAATGATTGATCAATACGAAGTGTTGTCGAGTAGATTGTTGTTATACGAATATCAGCTGGAACTTTATCACCAACAGCTACTTCAACAATATCACCTGGTACAAGATCACGAGCTTTTATTCGTTGAATTTGACCTGGCCGATTTTGTCGAACAACTTTAGCAATTTCGGGTTCGTATTCTTTCAAAGCTTCGATAGCACTTTCAGCATTTCGTTCCTGCCATACACCAACAGCAGCATTTGCAATGAGAATAAGAAGAATAACAAGTGGTTCAACAAAAGCTGCGATTACACTTTCTCCTTCTTTGTGTTCTTCAAATAAAGCCAAAACCTTTCGAAAAAGAAAAGAAAATGAATGTAAAATAAATTGTGAATAGAAAACGAAAGGAAACCGTACGAATGATATACAAGCAGCACCAAGTAGAATTTTGACTAGAAGATCATCGAATTGTTCTAAAATAAGTTTCCAAAGTGGTTTGCCCTCCTCAGCCGGCAACTCTATTCAAACAAAAACGAATGATAATTTCGAAAGAAAAAGGAAATCTACCATTCGGGCCATATTTTCGTAAACCTTGTTCAATTCTGTCATCGGAGAGGCCAACATCATCATTGACATCGTAGGCTTGTTTAATTTCGTCAACAGTTTTCGTCCATGGATAATCAAGAACGGATTTCGGAGATGTGCTCCGATCTGTTGTAGTTTCTCGTTGCATAGAAAAATATGTCGTTTGACGTTAACGCAATAGAACTAGTAAATATTCATGAATGAATCATTTTCTTGTCTGGAATTAAGAGCAGAGAAGATATAAAAAATGTGTTGCACGCGCTCTATGTGGACACGTGGAGACACGCGTCGTATGTTTCATGAGAAAGGGCGAAATCCCCAAGATAAGTGTGCTGACACACGTGAATCTTCCGACGAAATTCGAAAAAAGAAAAAACCCCTTTTGTTATATGCGAAATACTTCGATAAAATATTTATCTTGACTCAGAAATAGAGGACGCTAGTCAACGTTAAAACATTTCATTGATTTATTTCTTTTCACAAAAAAAAAACGTTATACAATAAAAGAGAAACATCTGACTACTAAATCAATGTGCACCAAATGAAGCTATGTTACAAACATCAATTTTCGATAAACCACTAGAATAGAAAATCGATTTCGTTTGTTTATTTATTTGCTTTTTTCTGACATACTTCGGTGTTTTCGATACACGATAACATTTTTCTGCATACGCAGATTTACCGAGTGAATCAACGAAATCTTCATCATGTGTAATAATAATTAATTGAAAATTTTTCAAACTTGCTCGACTTTTCACAATTCTATAGGGAAAAACATCAATCAAAAGATTATTTCTCTTTAACAACAAAACTTTACTCGATCAAAGCTTGAGCTAATCCATCGATATTTTCGAAATCTAAATTCGTTGTCGGTTCATCAAGTGCTAAAATTCCACAATTCAGACAAAACGCTTCTGCCAAAGCTAATCGTATGATCAACGAGGCTAAAACTTTCTGTCCAGCACTACAACGATTTCTCATGTCCATCACTGATCCTGCTTTTAACATGACAACTCGATAGTTATATGTTCGTCGAGATTTCGATGCATTTTCTTCATCGGCATCGGATCGAATTTCGATTGCATCGATATCAGATCCTCGATAGGTTGTTCGCCATAGATCACGTATAATTCGATTTAATTGATTCATTTTTTGCGTATGATAAGTCATCATTGTTTGATCAAGTACTTTATAGAAACGTTCGAGATCTTGAGCAGCGATTTCTTCGGTTGTTTGCTGAACGAAATGTTTGAGATAACGATCGTAAGCATTTTTCAAATGTTCTTGTTCGAGTTCTTGTTGTAGTTCGATCAATTGTTGATCGTATGTAGCTAATCGAGCTGAAAGTGTATGTTTTTCGTTTAAAAGATGATCTTGACTCGAACGAAGTTGTTTTTCTTCTTGAGCAAGAGTATTTAATCTAGAAGAAAATCGTTTAGTTCTCAAAATCGAAAAACAGAAGTCATCATACTTCAATCCGTGAGTTTGATTTTCTAGTTCGACGAGATCGGTTTGTTTCTTTTCGAGTTCATGTTGATTTTCGAATACTTGCCGATGATCGTTCAATTGTCGAAAACGTATTTCCGATCGAGCGAGATCATCTTTATGTTTCATGATTGTATTCTGACAAGTTGTTAGCTCGGATTGATATTGTTTTTCTTGAGAATTTAATTGATTTAGTGACGAACGAAGTTCATCGAGTAATTTCGATGTTCGATCTTCGAAACTGAAAATCAACAAAAAGAGAATTTTCAATTCAATTCAGTGGGGAACTTTACTTTTCAATAGCTGTTGTTAATGTTTTCAGTTCCGAATATTTTTGTTCGAAAGTATTTATCTAAATCAAACAGCATTTTTTGTTTTGATTTTCAAGAGAGAAAACTACGAACAGATTCAAATAATTCAGCTAGTTTAACATCTTTCTCATCGATCAATTGAGCTTTTTCTTTCGTTTTCATTTCAATTTTCGTCTAAAAAATAAAATGTCAATCTTTTTTTTTGAAGTTCAAAGAAATTTACAATGATTGGCTCAAGAATTTGTTTTTCATTTTCGATTTCTTGTTTTAGATTTTGAATTGAATTTGTTAATTTAAGTAGTTGTTCATCTAATCGTTCTTTCTTTTGAATATCGGAGCTGAGTTTTAACTTTTCATTTTTCAATTCAGTTAATGATTCACGCAGTTCTTGAATTCGATCTTGTTGAGAACGGATTTGTTTATGTTTCGATTGAATATTTTTATCGAGTTGATCGAATTGATTTTGTAGATCGACTTGAATTCGTTTGACTTCATCAAGCGAACGAATCGTCGTTGATATTTGACCGAGTTTTTGTTGGCAAACGTGAATTTTCTCTTGTAAATCTTGTTTTTCTTTGAGATATTTATTCAACATAATCATATCAGTTTGAATTTGTTCACATTGGAGACAAATATCATTATTTAATTGTTCCTCGAATTCTTGTTGTTTGAATTTCAATGAATGAATTTCTTTTTCTAATTGTTTTATTTGATTTTTCAATGTTGGAATATCTCGATCTTCGAGATCCTGTAATTGACTATGAATAGGCTTAAGATTCAAACATTTCTCGAATTTTTCTTGTAGATTAACAAGATCTTGATCGATCTTTCGTCGATATTCAGGACCTTTGATTTGCATTTGCATATCACGAATTAATTGTTCACTTTCGTTGATTTTCTCGAATTTTCGATAACACAATGGACAACAAGGATCCGATTTCAATGTCGATCGAACTTGATTGATAAATTTTTGATAGGTCTTTTCCATGCCAACAATCGTTCCTTTTTCATCTTGTTTTTGTTTGACATCATTCGATAATTTCTCGAGATATTCGTCATAGATTTGTCCACTAAGTTGTTCTTGTAATTGTTCATGATAATCATTTCGTAATGTTTCTTTTCGTTTGCATTCATCGATTAATAAACGTCGTTTTTCTTCTTTACTTGCGAGATCTTGACGAATATTTTGAATTTGTCGATCGTAATTCGTACGTGTCTCTTGTAATTGACGATATTTACTCTCGTATTGATTGTAGATTTTCGTGTCATCGTCAGGAATTGAATTATCGAAAATAATCGAGAGAATTTCATGATGACGAAGTTTACTAAAATGAAGAACATCAAAAAGTTATTCGATATGCGTATCTCGAAGAGAAATTTTCGTACATTTTTCGAATTTGTTCATCTCGTTCGGCTTTATCTTTTTTGAACATTTCGAATTCGGTATTGATTTTGGCATTGGCATGTAGATGATCGATTTCTTGGCTGAGACTTTTCAATTCATTCTGTATTTGTGAACGTTGATGTTCATCGGCATTCAATTCGAATTTAAGTGTTTCAATTGAAGTATTTTGAGTGAATTTATCTTGATATTCTTTTTCTTTCGTATCGATTCTCTGATTGAGATCAGTTAATTGTTTGGCATACTGTTCAATTTGTTTTTGTTGATGTTTGAGATCTTGAATTTCTTTGAGTGTGCTTTCGACTTGTGCGCTCTTGAGTTTAATCGATGATTCGATTTTAATTTTCTGTTCTTTCGATTGATCAATATCATTTTGAAGACGATCTTCTTTTTGTTGATAAACTAAACGTTTCTCGTTCAAATTTCGATTTTCATTATCGAGTTTTCGTTGAAAAAACACGAGAAATTCATTTTTATCATATTGTTCGTACTCGTTGAGATACGTTTGATAACGTTGAAGATGAGATTTGTATTGTTTCTCTTCGAATTCATATCCACCGAGACGATTTATTTCACTGGTTCGTTTTTCAATTAATTTTTTCAATTGATTTTCAATCGAGATTTTCTTCTGTTCACATTCTTGAAGTTCGCGTTTTTTCTTCTCTTGATCACGTTGAAAATTCTTCAAAATTAATTCTAATTCATCTTCCGAACCTTGAAATGGTTCGGTAAGATTCGATTTTAAATCTCGAATCTGTTTTTTGATTATTTCACATTCATTTGTCAATCGATCTAGATGAAAAATGAAGGTTCGTTTTGTTTTTCTTTGTCTTACCAATACGTCGTTGTAAATCAATCATTTTCGAATTTTCTTTTGTTATAAATTCTAAACGAGACTTAAACCAACGAAATACTTGAAATGATTAGTTTTAGTTTCAAAAAATTTACATCAATCGGTTCGAGTTTTTGTTTGATCTGATCGATATTCAATTTCGATGTTTGTCGACGTTCATCAATTTCAGCATATTGCCTTTTTTTCTATTGAAAATTCAATGTGTTGAACAAATTCTCCAACATCAAAAACCTACTTGAATCAACATATCTCGATAGGTTTTCAAATGTCCGATTTCTGCTCGACTAATTTTCACTGTTTGCAACTGAAAGAATAGCTATTTGTTCGACCTTTTTCTGTCACTATGACTAACAAACTTTTTCTGTTCGAAGTTTTCGTATTAATTCTAAAGCTTTCATATATTTCGTTGCTGCAAATATGTCATCGAATTTGTTTTTCAACTGTTTGCCTTCGCTCAACGGCCAATTCGATTCTTCTTGATGACAGAAAATGACATTTTCAAGAATAGCTGTCGAAACGCCGAATGCAGCGACCATTTCTCGGTCGAGTTCGACACATTTCGATGTGATTTGTATCGGTTCTCCGTTGATACCTTCTCGAATAATGACACCTTCGAGCGTTCGAAGACTAATGTTTGTTTTCTATGGCAGCATTAAAAGCTCATTTTATTAGATATTTATATCAAATTACTTTCTGTGTTGCAACAAGTGTACGTTGAACTTGAACATTATGTCCTGTGACATCTTGAAATAACAACCGAATCTGTCCTCGTACTTCAGTATCATGTGCAACTTTGGGATCATGTACAAATGCGCCACCAGTTTTGGCGCCTGGTGGCATAATACCTGTTGACATGTACTTCAAACATTCGATAATTGTCGTTTTACCCGAACCATTCGGTCCGACAATGACAGTTAATGGCGAAAAGAATGTGATCACTTGTGTATCTTGATCACGATTGCCAAAACTTCGAATCCCCTGTATCGACATTTTATGTAGACGAGACATGATGACTGACTGTCGAGAGTGGAAATGAATGTGTTATTACACAACGTAACGTTTTTCTCTTCTCTTTTCGGATGGATGTCGCCAGTTATTTATTGTCTATTATTATCCAATGAAAATCGATCAATAAACATCTTCTCCTTGGGAAAAACAAGATATAGATAAATAGAATTAGACAAGTTGTCAGACAAATTCTCGATCTAGTCAAAAAAAACAGTAAAGAATCTCAAAATGGGCAGTCGATTATCAGGTCTAGTTCATGGTGTATACGATCCGAAACGTCGAGAATTTCTCGGTCGAGATGGAGCTCGTTGGGGTACGGCACAAAATTGTTCAATTAGAAAAAAAAACAAAACTATTTTTTTTGTTTATTTAGCTAAATTGGGCATTTTTTACTTCTTTTTCTATCTCGGTTTAGCAGGATTTTTCTGTGCAATGTTAGCCGTATTCATGGCGGTCACACCGAGAGATCGTCCAAAATATGCTGAAAAAGCCTCGATGATGCAAACACGTTCGAATCCATTTGCACCAGGTCTCGGATTTCGACCGCAGCCAGTTAGCGATAGAAATCTCATTTTCGTTGATCAAAATGATGAAGATTTTAACCAATCGATCTATGTTAAAGGTCTCAATCAATATCTTCAAATTTGTATGTATCCAAGCAACAAAAAAAAGATACAATTCAATTGAATTTTCGTAGATTATTGGACACCGGATGCAGACAATCCAGTTGAAAAATCTCGATTTACTATTCGAGAACCAAATCCATGTACTGCTCAGAACTATTATGGTTTCAGTCGAGGACAACCTTGTGTTTTGGTTAAAATGAATAAAGTATCTCGATCAGATCAGTAAAAATAATGATTTTCATGAATATATTCGATTTTTTTCTAGATCGTTGGCTTCGTACCCGAGCCAGGCTATCAACCAGAAGATAAAGACTTGTACAACAAAGTTCGAATTCGAAATAGTACAAGTGAAATACCTGTCTACTGCTATGGAGAAGTAAAATCAACTATTAATAATATATTTCGTCATTTTTTTTTAATTTAAAGTATCCAGCCGACGTCGACAACCTCGGAGATGTAACCTATTATTCCGAAGATGCTCGTAGTGGTCCCTATGGTACACTTCGAACTAGTCGATTTCCATATACGTATGCTGAATTTTTTTTCTCGTATTTTGATTGCAAGCTATTTGTGTTTTTCAAGAGGTAAAAACAATCGTCGAGATGTTTATCAAGCTCCATATGTTTGGGCACAATTTACAAATGCAAAGAAAAACGTTTTAATCAACGTCGTGTGCCGCGTTTTTGCTAAAAATATTAATTTCGATCGAAAAACATCGCGTGGTTTAACACGTTTTCAAATATTTATCGAAAATTTACCGAAGAAATCTTCTACATTTTTCTAACAGTGGCCTCTTTCTCTCCCTTTCATTTATCAAACAGTATTTTACATCTGCTTTTATGTTCGTGTGTTCGTGTGTTTGTATTAGACTCATTTTTCTTCTTCTTCTTCTTCTTCTTCTTTACCGAAACCCGTATATTTATTCAACAAATTTTAGTTGGAAATATAGTCATATATTAATAAATCTTATAGATATCTAGACTATTTATCGTTCGAATAATTAAATAATGTTGATCATATGTAATCACAAGATTTCGTATCGATTGTTTGTATTGAATAGTGTCGAGTTTATTATTATGCAGATAGGAAAGTTCATTATCGAAACATTTCGTTAGTAACCAACCAGTTTTGGGATAAGAAATAAAAGTTAATGACCAATAGAGATCATCAGCACCACTGAAATATATTTCTCGAATTGGTGAATGAGTTCGAGTTGAAACAATGAGTAATCGACGTCGTCGTTGTATGCCAACAGTTAGATTTTGATTTCGTTCAGCTATGAGTAAACCTAAAGATTTTCCTTGTCGATCGACATCAATCGCACAAATTCGATCGGTTGGATATAAACTCAATTTGTCCAATGAAATATATTTTCGTTTCCATTGATGAAATTCATAATGAATAAGGATTTGTTTGACTTTTGAATTCATTAAATAAACGATCCATAAATCATTTTCATGACATGTTAATAATTGAAAATATTCATTCGTTTTTTCGATTGTTTTCAATGGCAAGATGTCATAGTTTGTTGAAAGTCTGAATTGAGATATTAATCGTGCTGTCATTATCAAATAAGCACGATGATAGGATGAATAATGAATTTGTTTTATCGAATCATTGACATTTGTATTCCAAGGGAATTTGTCAATTATACCATCGATATTATATAAAATCAAATGTTGACTATTATAGACAAGAAATGAATGATCGCCAGCAGCAATTATTGAATCATTATCACATTCGAATGAATTTATTCGATGATTTTCATTGATTAATTGTGAACAAAGATTTTCTTTCGATGGAATATAATTTAAAAGTGAAGCATCTATTCGAGTTGATTTATTAATCATAGTAAGGAAAAAAAAAGTCGCGCTTGAAAACTTCTATTTTATTTTATAGCCTTGAAAAGGAGAAGAAAAAAAAGAAAGATTCTATTACATAAAAACTAAAAAAATAGGCTGATTTTGTTTCATTTTTATTCTACTAAAGGTGATCTAGGTCGGTTAGAATGAGAAATATGACAGGTCGTGAGCGAATATAATAGATTTATTTCTTTGCTTTGCCTTGATTAGCGACTTGATCGATGGCTTTTTGAACGACATCATCCGGTGCAACGTAATAATGTTTAATAGGATTTAAATTTTCGTCGAGTTCATAAACAAGTGGAATACCTGTCGGTAAATTAAGTTCAACGATTTCGTTATCGGGAACTTTGTCGAGATATTTAATCAAAGCTCGAAGTGAATTACCATGAGCAGCAATAAGAACCTTTTGACCTGAACGAATAGCTGGAACGATAGCGTCATGCCAGTACGGTAAGGCACGTTCGACAGTGTCTTTTAAACATTCAGTCAATGGTAAAACACGAGGATCTAAATTCTAGAAAAGGAAAATGAGTGTTATTATTTCAAAAATTGATTGAAGTACTTTATATTTAGGATCAGTTCGTGGATTGTATTCGCTTGATGTTTCGAGTTCTGGTGGTGGAATATCGTAAGCACGACGCCAGACCTAAGAAGAAAAAAATCTTCGAGATCGAATTGAAATTCATTTATTCTTCTCCTACTTTCACTTGATCTTCGCCATATTTAGCTGCTGTTTCGGATTTATTCTTGCCTTGTAAAGCACCGTACATACGTTCATTGAGACGCCAATGACGTTGAACAGGTATCCAATGAAGATCTAATTCTTGTTGAATATTGTAAAGAGTTTTAACCGCACGTTTTAAAACCGATGTAAACGCAATATCGAATGTATAACCTTTTTCTTTGAGCCACTAAGTGCAAAATTTCTTTTTCTTTTTCTTCTTATTATTCATCGAAATACGACATACTTTGCCAGCTTGTTTGGCTTCTTCGTTGCCTTTTTCCGATAGATCAGCGTCGTACCAACCGCAAAATAAATTCTTTTGATTCCATTCACTAGAATCGATATAAACAATCGTAGGAAAACAAATTCGTTTCTTGGATAATTCTCTACCTTTCACCATGACGAACTAGACAAAAAAACAAATTGTTAGAGAATTCAATTTAAAAAAATCATTTATTTACCTAAAACTAATTTGTAAGCAGCCATTATCGATGCTTTTTTATTGAAAATCGAAATCGATTGAATACGCGTGGCGGGAGTTCAAAGTACCAAACGTGTACAAGAAAGAATATTTATCAAGAAAAACAACAGCAAAAACACATATCGACATCTATATCGACAATATTGGACTGCAACAAACACAAATCATGGTCGAGTCTTTATATTCTGCGGGTTTTTTGTCGCTTTTATATTCATCATATTCGATTCCAACATGCCTGTTAATTTACGTTCAAATTCATTGAAAATTAAAGTATAGAGAAGTTTTCTTTCTTTGGAAAAGAGCATAGTTTAGTTGTACTTTTGAAATTAGAATGACGCAGACGATGAATGTGTGTCACTACCAGCACAAAAACGTCGTGCTCGAACAAAAGTCCGTTGTGTTTTTGTTCTCAAAGAAACAGATGAAAGATGAAAACTTCGAAATTCTAGGTTGATGAAGAGAAACCAATGCGAAATGTTGAAGAAATTCGTCGAAAAAATCTCGAAGATAATCGAGCTTTTCTCGAAGGTTTACTAATGACTAAAGTAAGCTCGAATGAATATATGAATCTGATATCATTTCTGAGAATAGATTCGCGATGATTTCAAAAGTCTAACTCATACTCTTCAACCAACAGCTAAAAAACGAGATGTCAAATAGTAATTCATCGATATTCATTCGAATCGAATTTGAATTTCGTTTGATTTCAGTGTAACTGTTACAGAGAATGTCCCAGTACGTCGATCACGTCGATTAGCACATATGGATACGAATGGAAATAAACTTCCATCGCCGGAGGTTAGTGAAAATGAAATGGGCACACAAGATGTACGTCGATTGATTGAAATTGTGTTTTGACAAGTTCTCTTGTTCGTTTTTCATCTTCTTCAAATAGACACAACAAGTTGTCTATAAACAAAAGATTCGTAAACGTATCGAGGAGTTATCTCCTGAAGAACAAGAAGCTTTGAATACAAAATTGAGAACATTTTTCGAAGAAAATGGAAGTTCACATGAGGAAACTGAAATGGCCGATTATGATCCGTCGGATTTAGATATTCTCGATGTAAATGTTCTCAAACTCACGCCTGATCGATTACTCTCCATGGATATTCACGATCGATCCGATATTCTCGCGATTGTTGGCTGTGATCGTAAGGGAACAATTGGTCTCGTCGTTAAAGTGAATTCAGAAATCATTTAATTGTTTTGTTTTCTTAAAATTTTGACATAAATTTCAGTCAATCAGTGAGTTCAATGGCGGATGGAGTAAGATCAATTATGAATTTCATTCGGAATATGCAACTTGCTGTCGATTTAATATATCTCAATCGACTCAAATTCATTCGACATCTTATGATTCGACATTTCGAACGTGTGATATCGTAAAAAATGTTTCAACTGAAGTATGAAAATGAAATAAAACAATTATTTGATTGAATTTTTCTTCTTCAGACATTTAAAGATCCCGAAGGTCATGGCCTAACAGCATTTGATTATCGTTCACCTGATACTTGTTTAATTTCGGATGATAAAGGCGATGTTTTACTAATTGATCTACGAGTTAAATTAGACACAATCGAACGTTTCGATGCGTCATCAAAACGTATTCGTGGATTGCAAATCAATCCGAAACATACCGACGAATTTTGTATCTCAGGACTTGATCAGTACGTCGTCATTCCTTCGTGTGTTTTTTTCTCGTTTATCTAATTTCGAGATTTAGTTGTGTCAAAATTTGGGATTTGAGAAATATGTCATCGTTAAAAGCTTCTCTTACAACGAATTATTCATGTTATGGTGCTTGCTACAATAAAATTGCAAGTCATATCATCGCCACGACTCGTAACGATCATTTACTGTCGTACTCATTGGATAGTCTAAGCCAAGCAGCAGATCCGTTGGATATTTCACCAACGAAAAAAGTTCATCATAGAAATTTTGTCAATCGTTTTGTCACACCATTTACTGCGCAACCTCATGCAAAATTCGAATCAAATTTTCTCATCGGTTCGAGTAATTATCCTCGAGAAGTAAAAACAATTTTCTTTTTCGATTTGAGAAACTTTTGTTGTGTTCGTATTCAGATTACAATTATCGATGAAAATTGTCAAACGAAATCTTCATTACGAAGTGAAAACTTAAATTCTCTACCAGTCATCAATGTGGCTCATCGAACGCTTCCAATCATCGTCGGAGGCAATTCAAGCGGACGTATACATGTATTTACAGGACAAATTTAAAAATTTTTCTATTAATTAGCTATATATTACTTGAATAAAAGCCTAATAACAACGAATAACACCTTCCTGAGCACACGTGACTATCAGTCGACCTGTCCGAGTCCAGATTCGACCGAAAACTAGCGCTCGATTGTTCATTGCTATTGGACATTCGAGTTCGTACAAGAGCCATTCATCAGCTCGAACCGGTATTCGAGGTGGAATCGTCGGTATATCAGCCGAACGTCGAATAGGTCTCAACGGTTCATCAATATCGTCCGTAGGTTCAGTTTTTTGAGCAGTCGAAGACGTCGTATCAAAACTAAAATCATCATGAAACCACATCGTATGATCAAGTGATGCTTGCATGCGAATTCGTGGACTGAACATATTCATTGCATAGGGTAGATAAGCACTTGTGAGAAGAACTCGATCGCTGCAATAGGCAACGGCAGATCGATGTAGATGAGAATCATCGGGCAGATGATCACGAGCTCGTATCCAGACGAGTTGCCGTGCTGGCCATTCGGGCACGGGTCGAAGAAGATCACGCGGATGACAATGTCGAATATCGATACGAGCAGGCATTTCAAGAGCTAATTCGACGAATGGTCGAAGTTCAGGTTTCAAACGTGGATCATTGAGTAGATCACCGAAACGGTCACGTGTTGAATGAAGTTGTTCAGGTGGAACGACACCGACATCGGGCATTTTCGGTTGATGAACGAGTTGACCTTCTTCTTTTCGATGAAAACTCATTTCACATTCGAATATAATTCGATTTTCTTGTCGAGCTGTGACACTACGAGTTTCAAATGATCGACCATCGCGTAAACGTTTGATTGTATACGTAATTTCCGATGAATTATCTGCTGATTCGAGAAAATACGAATGAAAACTATGCAGTGGATAATTTTTCGTTAGTGTTTTCGATGCTGCATACATTGCCGAGCCGACAAGTTGTCCACCGAACACACTCGTTCGATACGGATAAACAAAGAGTGTTTCAGCTGGTTGAATGAAAATATCGGGTGATTTTTGAATAACTTGTAGCGTTTCATAGAGTGTGTGTTTGTCTGTGGATAAATAACGAACTAATTTGGATTTTGATTGTTTAAACAGCAGTGTTATCATTCGATTAGAATTTGAGAATATGGGAATAGTTTCTTGTTGTTGCTTTCGACATGTGCCCGTTGTTTTTTTGCTTTCTTTTTCCTTTTGCGAGAAGAACAGAGAAAAACAAAACAACATGGTAATCAATGTGGTTATGACGAAGGAGGAATGAATGTTCTGACGAATGGGCTCCAACGGCCTTTCAATGTTGCGCCGGGTTTGCCTATACTCGCACAGAGAACTTTCGAATTAGATGGCGAATAGAAAGTCAAAGGTGACGAACGCATTTTCAATGGAAATTCAAAACGTTTGCCCAGAGAAAATGAAGGCAAACGATGTGTTTTAGGATTGTAAAAAGGTGGATTCGGTTTTCGAGCCGATTGATTCGAATCGAAGAATAGACGAGCTTTTTGAGTGAAACCAGGCTGTGGTCGAGGCAGAATATCCTCGTCAAATTCATACATTGGATATGCAGTTGGACCTGGTGAAGTTGAGTTTCGTGTTTGTGATGATTTTTTATAGAAATTCGGTCGTAGACGAACTGTCGGAATATGTGAAGTTTGTTTTACTGGTGAATAGAATGGTATTGAATGATGATTTTGCCGATGTTCATTATTTCGACGGGGTACGATCGAAATTGTTCTTGTTTTGCTTCGTTCTTTCGGAAAATAGAAGCCTAATAATTGACTTGAAACCGGTGGAGATGTTTCGAATCTCGAGCCTATAGTTATTCCAGGTCGTTCATAGATCGATCGATCTGGTATATGATAATGTCCTGGACCTGGTTGTTGTCTGTTAGGTTCTTTCAATGGATGCAATCTCGGTTTAATAACCCATGCTGGTCCGTGATAAAATTGATCGTTAAACATTCGAAACGAGAAATAATTTTAAAAAAAATGTTCTGTTACTAAGCGAATTTCGCTGCCTTTTTTTCTGCTCAAAATGAATTCATGGAAAAGTCGTTCGATTCATGGCTATGAAAAGTATATATTTCCGAATCTTGTGAATCAAACAAAACAGATCAAACGGTTCGCTCGTGTTGATCCCGCTCGTTTCATTTATCCGCGTGATGCAATGGGCGATCTACGCCATCGAAAAACGACAGATTCGAACTCGTTCTATCTGCCAAAATATGATTTTGTCAAACCAAATTCACCGAAATGGTCGATCAAAAACAAATACGACGCTTTCACTAGATGTCACTATCGACAACAAACATATTTGTTTTCCAATAAACATAGAAAATAATTTCACATCATTTCTTTTCTTTTGTATTTAATTAATAAATAAAAAAAGTAAATTTTTCGAAATTCATCAAATGAAAAATAATTTCCTATTATTTAATCTTACTTATACAGCTATCAGATAGATTCTCCATAGAATACCAATGGTTTTTTTTCTCTCTTATATTCAAAATCACTTATTCTATTCTGATTAATAAACAACCAACTATCATTTATTTTTTTTGTCTTCGTTTTAGATAATTTCTGATTATTCAATAGTTCCATCATGAAGTAAAAATCGAACGATTTGAAACTTATTTTCGAATTTCTTTCTCCTAGGCTTGAAATCTGTAATTACAGCGGTTATAAAATCTATCCTGGTCACGGTAAACGTGCCGTTAAAGTCGATGGTAAAGTACATATTTACCTTAACTCGAAATGTCAACGTTCAGCTGATATGAGACGAAATCCACGTCGTGTTACATGGACAGTTCTCTATCGACGAAAACATAAGAAAGGTGCAGCTGAACAAGAAATTAAGAAACGTACACGTCGTACTGTCAAATTTCAACGAGCTATCACAGGTGTTACATGGAATGAAATTCTTGCTAAACGAAATCAACAACCTGAATTTCGTAAAGCTCAACGACAAGATGCTATCAATGCTGCTAAACAAGCTAAAAAGGCCAAAGCACAACAAAAGAAAGCCACACAACCGGCTGGTGTTAAAGTAAACTGAACATTGAATCGTTGAGACATCGGATTTTTATTTGTCTGTTTACTTTTAGGCTGCTAAACAAGTTAAAAAAGTGGAAAAAATTCAAAAGAATGTTCCAAAATCAGCTCCTAAGAAAACCAGTCAACGTTAAAACAAACGATCAT
>Ga0209930_1001669_pt1 | contig 32265 bp, 30 predicted proteins | sample ThiBiot_500_biof_2_FD_183948 | JGI IMG/M metagenome (GOLD analysis project Ga0209930, IMG submission 183948) | Wastewater bioreactor microbial communities from Cape Town, South Africa - Thiocy_cont_500_biof (SPAdes) | ecosystem: Engineered > Bioreactor > Thiocyanate-remediating >... | reverse complement strand
ATCGTTTCGATGAGCAGCACGCCGGGCATGATGGGATAGCCCGGGAAATGCCCCTCAAAGACGGGGCTCGTCTCGGGGACATTCGCCTTGGCGTGGATCGTTCCGGCAGCGGCGTCGAAGGCGACGACGCTGTCGATCATCTGGAAATATTCGAGACGCATCGCGCCGTCAGGCGTTCTTCTTGGCGATCAGCTCGTCGATATGCGCGCAGAGGTTCTTGAGGACGAAATATTCCTCGACCGAAGCCTTGCCCGCGTTCACTTCCTGCGTCCACTGCTCGAGCGGGATCTTGATGCCGAACTTCTTGTCCAGCGCGAACACGATGTCGAGGAAGTCGAGGCTGTCGATGCCGAGATCGTCGATGGCGTGCATCTCGGGCGTGATCTTCTCGCGCGGGATCTCGCTCGTCTCGGAGATCACATCGGCAACGATGTCGAACGTGGATGACATGGCGGTCCGTGGTCCTATGTTCTCGCGGCCTCAGGATGGTCAGACCGGCCGCATCGAGGCGGCACGAGCCGCAAGCGCTGCCGCCCGGCCAGTCCGGAGGGCCGGATAGCGAAGCAATGGCTGCCGTCCTGATACCGTGGACTGTCGCGAAATACCAGCCTGTCGGGTCGCCGCACCCCTTGCCCCGCGCTCATGCGCCCACCGGCACGACATCGACGGCGACATCGAGCGTATGGTCGCCCGAGGTGACGATCACGCCATCGGCCGGCGCGGCATCGGAATAGTCGCGGCCGACGGCCAGGACGACATGATCTTCGGCGGCGAAGACGCCGTTGGTCGGGTCGAGACCGACCCAGCCGGTCTCGCGGCCACACCAGACCGCGACCCAGGCATGCGTTGCGTCGGCGCCTTCGAGACGCGGCCGCCCCGGCGGCGGCTCGGTGCGCAGGAAGCCGGAGACATAGGCAGCGGGAAGGCCGATCGTGCGCAGCCCCGCGATCATCACGTGCGCGAAATCCTGGCAGACGCCGGCCTTCTGCGCGAAGGCGACGGCGGGCAGCGTCGTCACGTCGGTCGCGGACGGGTCGTATTTGAAATCGGCCTTGATCCGCTTGGTCAGATCGAAGGCGCCGTCGAGGATCGGCCGGCCGGGCGGGAAGCTCTTGCGCACATAGGCGGCGATCTCCTCGTCCAGCGCCACGAGACGGCTCGGAAACAGGAAATGCACCGGCGATAGCGGGCCGAGATCCGATTCGGCGACCGCGTTGCGGCGGATCAGTTCGAAGGGCGGCGAGAGCATCGGCAGCGGCGCCTCGGTGGCCTCGACCAGCACGCGGGCGCGCGTCTCGAGCCGCAACTCGCTGTGCGGGAAGGAGAAGGCGACGGTCGTCAGCCAGTTGCCGAAGAAGTCGCGCGTATCGTGACGCTCGGTCGGCTGCGGGCGGATCGAGAGTTCGCAGGCGACGACGCGCTGCCCGGGGCGATCGACGGGAAGCAGGCGCAGCACCTGGCGCGCGAACGGCACCGGCGAGGCGTAGCTGTATTCGGTCACCTGACGGATGTCGTAAAGCACGAGTGGCTAGTCCCCGCCCTCGACCGGCGGCGCAGGCCGGCGATGGGTGAAATAGGCGAGCGCAATCTCGTCGGAGATGCGCATCAGCGTCTGCTCGTAGCCGATGATCGTGTCGGCATCGAGGACGGCCGCGTCGGCGGTCTCGAGTTCGGAGGCGAGGCGCGAGGCGAGCCGGTCGGCCGGGGCGAGGATGCCGGCCGGGGCATGGCCGGGGAGGCTCGACAGCGAATGGCGCACCCGCTCGGCCTGGAAGGCGAGCGCGCGCGGATTGCCGGCATCGAGCAGGACGAGATCGAGCGCCGGCACCCGCGCCGCCTGCATCACATAGCGGATTCGATAGGTGATCTGGCTGTCGGCGATCTCGAGCAATGCGTCGAGTTCGGCGCCGCCTGTGCCGAGGCCGCAGAGCCGCGCGGCGCGGGCGACCGCGAGGCCGCGATCGATGCGGCGGCCCATCTCCAGGAACCGCCAGCCATTGTGGCGGACCATGTTCTCTTGTGCGAGGCCGGAGAAGGCGGCGACGATCCTGAGCGCTTCGCTGGCCCGCTCATGCATGTCGCTGCCGGTATGGGCGGCGAGCGGACGGTTGAGCAGGATTTCGAGATCGGCAACCGCGCGCCAGGCATCGGGCGACAGGCGGTCGCGGATGACCGAGGCCGCGCGGCGCGAGGCCTCGGCGAGGCGCGGGGCCGTGTTGAAATTCTCGCGGTCGGTGAGGGCGGCGAGTGCGAGGCGCGCCGGCTGGGCAGGCCCCTTCTCGAAATCGGCCGCGCCGGACGAGGTCAGGATCGTGACGAGCCGCGACACTGCGCCGCTGCCGGCCTCCACATCGACCAGACGGCGGGCGATGGCGCGCACGACGCGCAGCGCCTGCTCGGTACGCTCGACATAGCGGCCGAGCCAGAAGAGGTTCTCCGCCGCGCGGCTCGGCAGGGTCGAGGTCGCCCGGCGCAGCGCTACCTTGTCGGGCGAGGCGAGCAGCGTCGTCTCGGCGACCGGGCCGTCGGAGAGCACCCAGACATCGGCGGAGGTGCCGCCCTGCTGCAGCGTGACGGCGCGCGCGTCGGCCCGGTCCGAGATGCGGCAGAAGCCGCCCGGCATGACCTTCCAGCCATCCGCCGTCTGCGCCACATAGAGCCTCAGGATCGAAGGCCGCGGCTCCAGCCGGGCGTCCTCGCCCTCCCCGCGCCAGACCGGCGTCGTCGAGAGCGTCACCGCTTCCTGGCCGACATAGTCCTGGCCGCGCCGCGAGATGGCGTCGATCAGCTTCGCCTTGTCCTCGGGCGAGAGATTGGCGCCGAGCACCGGCCCGCGCGACAGGATGCCGGGCAGCGTCGGGGCGAGAGCCGGCGCGATCACCATGCGGTCGAACTCAGCCACGACATGGTCGCGCTCCAGCGTCTGGCCGCACCACCAGGTGGCGACATTCGGCAGGATCAGTTTCTCGCCGAGGATGCGCTCGGCGAGGCCGGGCAGGAAGCCCATCATAGCCCGCGCCTCGACGACGCCGGAGCCGAGCGCATTGGCGATCACGACATTGCGCCGCCGCACCGCGCCGGCGAGGCCCGGCACGCCGAGCCGCGAGGCGGGGTTCAGCTCCAGGGGATCGGCGAAATCGGCGTCGAGGCGGCGCAGCAGCACGTCGGTGCGCTTCAGCCCGGTGATGGTGCGCATGTAGACCGTGTCGTCGCGCACCGTCAGGTCCTCGCCCTCGACCAGCACGAAGCCGAGATAGCGGGCGAGATAGGCGTGCTCGAAATAGGTCTCGTTGAGAGGGCCGGGCGTCAGCAGCGCGACGCGCGTCTCCTCGTGGCGGTTGAGGGCGTTGAGGCCGGCGCGGAAGGCCTGGAAGAAGCCCGCCAGCCGTTCGACATTGAAGGCGCGGTAGATGTCGGGCAGCGCCTGCGCCAGCGCGATGCGGTTTTCCAGCGCGTAGCCGGCGCCGGACGGCGCCTGCGTCCGGTCGGAGACCACCCACCAGTCGCCATCGGGGCCGCGGCCGACATCGACGGCATAGATGCGCAGATGATGCCCGCCGACCGGCTCCGACCCGACCAGCGGCCGCAGGAATTCCGGGCTGCCGGCGATGATCGAGGCCGGCAGCGCGCCGTCGGCGGCGAGGCGGCCCTCGCCATAGGCATCGCCGAGGACCGCGTCGAGCAGCCGGGCGCGCTGGATGAGCCCCGCCTCCAGCTGGCGCCATTCCTCCGGCGCGATCAGGAAGGGCACATGGGCGAGCGGCCAGGGACGTTCGTCGCCATTCTCGGCGCCATAGACGCGGAGCACGACGCCCGATTCGGCGAGATGACGGTCGGCGAGCGAGAAACGGTGCTGCAATTCGCGTCCGCCGAGCTCCGCCATGGTCTGCACGAAACGCTGCCAATGCGGACGGATGCGGCCGTCGCGGCCGATCAGCTCGTCGGACACGCCCGGCAGCGGCCGGTAATTGCCGACGAGCCGCGCCGCCCGCTCGGCGACGGCCCTGGAACGGCGGAGATTCTCGCGCGGCGGCACGGCGGCCCTAGATCCCTGCCGGCCGGCGGAGATCCAGCGTCAGCGGGAACTCCGGCGACGGCGCCTCGGCGGGCGGCAGCAGCGCGCCGCCGGTCATGCCGATCGATTCGAACCGCGCAAGGCGGCGCGCCTCCGCCTCGTAGGAGTTGACCGGGAAGGTATCGTAGTTGCGGCCACCCGGATGGGCGACATGATAGATGCAGCCGCCGAGCGAGCGGCCCGACCAGGTGTCGACAAGATCGAAGACGAGCGGCGCATGGACCGGGATGGTCGGATGCAGGCCCGAGGCCGGCTGCCAGGCCTTGTAGCGCACGCCGGCGACGAAGCTCCCCGAGACTCCGGCGCTCGTCATCGGCATCCGCCTGCCATTGCAGGCGACGGCGTAGCGGCGCGGGTCGAAACCGTCGACCTTCACCTGCAGTCGCTCGACCGAGGAATCGACATAGCGGACGGTGCCGCCGATCGCGCCCTCCTCGCCCAGCACATGCCAAGGCTCCAGCGCCTGCCGCAGTTCCAGCCGCACGCCCTGGCGCTCGACGACGCCGCAGAACGGGAAGCGGAACTCGCGCTGCGCCTCGAACCAGACCGGATCGAAGGGGTAGCCGGCATTGCGGAGGTCCGAGAGGACATCGAGGAAATCGGCCCACACGAAATGCGGCAGCATGAACCTATCATGCAGCTGCGTGCCCCAGCGGACCAGCGAGCCCTGCTGCGGCTGGCGCCAGAACCACGAGATGAGCGCACGGAGGAGCAATTGCTGCGCGAGGCTCATCCGGTAGTCCGGCGGCATCTCGAAGGAGCGGAACTCGACGAGGCCGAGCCGGCCGGTCGGGCCGTCCGGCGAATAGAGCTTGTCGATGCAGATCTCGGCGCGGTGGGTGTTGCCGGTCACGTCGACGAGCAGGTTGCGGAACAGGCGATCGACCAGCCAGGGCGGAGGCGGCGCGCCCCAGCCGGGCGGCGACACCTTGGCCATCGCGATCTCGAGCTCGTAGAGCTGATCGTGCCGGGCCTCGTCGATCCGCGGCGCCTGGCTGGTCGGCCCGATGAAGAGGCCCGAGAACAGGTAGCTGAGCGAGGGGTGGCGCTGCCAGTAGAGGACGAGGCTCTTCAGGAGGTCCGGCCGGCGAAGGAAGGGACTGTCGGCCGGATGGGCGCCGCCGACCACGACATGATTGCCGCCGCCGGTGCCGGTGTGGCGGCCGTCGGTCATGAACTTCTCAGTGCCGAGCCGCGCCTGGCGGGCGTCGTCATAGAGATCGCGCGTGGTGGCGACGCATTGCGTCCAGCCGGCCGAGGGATGGATATTGACTTCGATGACGCCCGGATCGGGCGTGACCTTGATGACGTCGAGGCGCGGATCGATCGGCGGCGGATAGCCTTCGACATGCACCTTGAGGCCGAGCGCGGAGGCCGAGGCCTCGACCGAGGCGAGGAGCTCCAGATAGTCCTCCAGCCGCTCGGTCGGCGGCATGAACACGCAGAGCCGGCCGTCGCGCGGCTCGATCGACAGCGCCGTGCGCACCGCGCCGGTGCCGGTGAAATACTGGTCGACCTGCTCCGGCCGCTCCCGCTCCCGCGGCGTACGGGGCTGGGCGAGCTGCGCCGCGATCTCGTCCGGATCGGGCAGAGGCACATTGATCGAGCCGGGATCGGCCTGGATGATAAAGGGATAGGACGAGGCCGGCACATAGGGCAGCGAGGAGAGCGGCAGGCGGAAGCCGACCGGGCTGTCGCCGGGGACGAGGAAGATGCGGCCGCGTCGCAGCGGCCAGCGCTCCGAGGCCCAGCGCCGCCGCGCCCGCGCCTTGGACTGCCAGCGCTGCACGGGCAGTACATAGCCTGAGGGGTTGGAGAGGCCGCGCTCGAAGACGCGGGCGATGCGGGCGCGAGCCTCGGCATCCTCGAGCTTCGAATCGGCCGTCGTCACATTCTCCGGCAGCTCCGCTTCCTTGAGGATCCAGTGCGCCGGATCCTCATAGGCGGGAATGACGAAGGCGCTCGGAATACCGAGCCGCTCGGAGAGGTCTTCCAGGAGTTCGCGGGCATGCTCGGGCGTGGCGCTCTCCTGCGGCGCCTCGCCGGCGATCAGCGCGGGATTCTGCCAGATCGGCTTGCCGTCCTTGCGCCAGTAGAGCGCGAAGGTCCAGCGCGGCAGGCTCTCGCCCGGATACCACTTGCCCTGGCCGTAATGCAGGAAACCGCCCGGCGCGAAGCGCTTCCTGAGCCTCCGGATGAGGTCGTCGGCGCGCTGGCGCTTGGTCGGGCCGACCGCGGCGGTGTTCCACTCCGCCGCCTGGTAGTCGTCGATCGAGACGAAGGTCGGCTCGCCGCCCATGGTGAGGCGGACATCATGGGCCTTGAGCTCGGCATCGACCTGATGGCCGAGCGCATCGAGCGCCGCCCAGCTCTCGTCGGAGAAGGGCAGCGTGACGCGCGGCTGCTCGGCGATGCGGTCGACTCGCATCTCGAAGTCGAAGCTCGTCTCTGTCCCCGGCTCGGCCGAGAAGCCGCCGGTGATCGGCGCCGCCGAGCGGTAATGCGGCGTCGCGCAGAGCGGCAGGTGGCCTTCGCCGGTGAAGAGGCCGGAGGTCGGATCGAGACCGATCCAGCCGGCGCCGGGCACATAGACCTCGGCCCAGGCATGGAGGTCGGTGAAGTCGACTTCCGTGCCGGAGGGCCCGTCCAGCGCCGGGACATCCGGCTTCAACTGGATCAGATAGCCGGAGACGAAGCGCGCCGCGAGGCCGAGATGGCGGAGCGCCTGCACCAGCAGCCAGCCGGAATCGCGGCAGGAGCCGGAGGCATTGCGCAGCGTCTCCTCCGGCGTCTGGACGCCTGGCTCCATGCGGATCAGGTAGCGGATGTCCTGCTGCAGGCGGCGGTTGATCTCGACGAGGAAGTCGACGATCTGCGTCGGCTCGCGCGAGATCGTCGCGAGAAAGCCGGTGAGCAGCGGCCCCGCCGGCTCCGGGACGAGATAGGCGGCGAGCTCCTCGGCCAGCGCCGGCTCGTAGGCGAAGGGAAATGTCTCGGCATAAGGTTCGACGAAGAAATCGAACGGGTTGTAGACCTCGAGCTCGGCGACGAGATCGACGGCGATCTCGAATTCGGTCGTCTTTTCCGGAAAGACCAGCCGCGCCTGCCAGTTGCCGTGCGGATCCTGCTGCCAGTTGATGAAATGGCCGGCCGGCTTCACCGAGAGCGAATAGCTCGGAACCTTGGTGCGGCAATGCGGCGCCGGGCGCAGGCGGACGACCTGGGGCCCGAGCGTGACCGGCTTGTCGTAGCTGTAGCGGGTGACGTGGCGGAGCGCTGCGAGGATCGACATCGGATCAGGGGGACCAGGTTGGAGCAGGCATGGGGCGGTGGTGCCTAAAGCAGGGACGCAACAAACGCGCCAGAGAGGGTGCGGCGCATTCGGCGCCGCGCCGTAAGCGAGAATGGGCCGGAAGGCTCATCCCTTCGCCACCGTGGAACGGAATTTCGAGGCGAGATATTCGCCGGAGCCGACGGTGGGATATTTCGCCGTTTCGCCGGGCGCAAGGCAGGTCGGGATGCAGTCGATCGCGGCGTCCCAGTTCGGCTGGTGGAAGAAGGCGATCGACTGGCGGCGCGTCGGGCGGCCCGGCTGCGGCGGAGGCACGGCGACGCGGTGCAGCGTCGACTTCCAGCGATCGTTGGTCCAGCGCTGCATCAGATCACCGATATTGATGACAAAGCTGTCGGGAAGCGCCGGCACCTTGACCCAGTTGCCGTCGAGACCAAGCACTTCGAGACCGCCGGGCGAATCCTCCTGTCTCAGGATCGTCAGCGAGCCATAGTCGGAATGGGCACCCGCACGCAGCTGGCCGGGTTCGGGCGGCGTGTCGACCTCGGGATAGTTGAGAAGCCGCAGCGCGCTCGCCTCGCGGTCGATGAAGCGGTCGAAATAGCTCTCTTCCAGCGACAGGGCCCGCGCGAAGAGCCGCATCAACCGGCCAGCCAGCGCCGACATCTCGGCATAATAGGCCATGACGGCGACACGGAAACCATCGCCGCCGAGCGGCCAGGGATTGGCGGAGAACACGAAGGCTTCCGCGTCGTCGGCTGGCTTGTGGTCGAGACGGCGGAAGGCGGACGGGCCGAATGAGAAGGTCTCCTTCAGATCGGCCGGGCGGGCATCGCCAAGCGAGGCGGCCAGCGTCTCGCCCTTGACGGGGCTGTAGCCATAGGGATAGCCGGGATAGGGCATCGCCGCGGTCATCTTCTCGGCGAGCGGACGGTCGAAATAGGCGCGCGCCGCGGTCCAGCCCCGCTCCAGCGCGACAGGGTCGACGCCGTGTCCGGTGATCAGGAAGAATCCGGTCTCCTCGCAGGTCCGGCCGATCGCTTCCGCGACGGCTTCGCTGCCGCGCGGATCGGCAAGGTCGATGAGAGGAATGGACGTCATGACGGGCCCCGACTTGATCTTGATCGTCGGGACAAGATTATGGGCGTCGGCACGGCTTGGGAACTGCCATTCTGAGGTGCATGCACATGAATGAGGCAGCGTTGCCGCGGCGCATCGCGCTGATCGACGCCTGGCGCGGCATCGCGCTTGTCGCGATGATGACCTATCACGGCGCCTGGGACCTCGCATTCCTGCATCTCGCGCGCATCGACCCGTCGGGGTCCATGCCCTGGCGGATCTACGCCCACCTCATCGCCGGCACGTTCCTCTTCCTCGCCGGCGTCAGCCTCGTCCTGGCGACGCGCAGCGGCTTCCGCCTGAAGCCCTATCTGAAGCGGCTCGGCATGATCGTCGCCGGCGCGGCGCTGGTCTCGGTCGCCACCTATTTCGCCATGCCGCAGGGCTGGGTCTATTTCGGCATCCTGCACCAGATCGCGCTGGCGAGCGTCATTGCCCTGCCCTTCCTGCGGCTGCCACCTCTCCTGACGCTGGTCGTCGCGGGCCTCGTCGTCGCTTTGCCGCAGGTCTTCCGCTCGGACCTCTTCGATACGCCGGCGCTCTGGTGGACCGGACTCGCGCCGTTTCCGCACAATTCCTTCGATTATGTGCCGGTCTTTCCGTGGACGGCGGCGGTGCTTGCCGGCGTCGCCGCCGGACGGTTCATGGTCGCGAGCGGGCTCGACCGCCGCCTCGCTACACTCTGGCAGCCGACAGCATGGCCCGGCCGTCTGATGGCTTTTGCCGGCCGCCACAGCCTCGCCGTCTATCTCGTCCACCAGCCGATCATCTTCGGCGCACTGTTCCTCGTCGCGCAGCTCGTCGTGCCCAATGCGGCGGTCGACGGCGCGCGGGCGGACTGCGTCGATCGCTGTATCGCCGCGCGGGCGGACGAGGTCGGCTGCCACGCTTATTGCCGCTGCATGTTCGAGGACATGGACAAAGCCGGGCTGATGAAGCCGATGCTCGACAACGCGCTGACGCCGGCGGACATGGACCGCGTACGCGGCATGGCGATGACCTGCACGGCGATCACGCTGCCGACGCCGGCGCCAGAGACGAGCCAGCCCGCGGATGGCGGCGCGGCCACTCCACGGGAAGGAAGTCCCTCACCCTGACCCTCTCCCGCTCGACCCTCTCGCGCTGGCGGGAGAGGGGACGGCAGGAGGCGCCCTCGTCCTCCCTTACGGATCGATCACGCCCATCTTGAGGATGACGTTGCCGTAGAGGCGGCGTTCGCCGGTGGCGATGATGGCGAAGGACTGCTTGGCGCGCTCGTAAAAGGCGAAGCGCTCCAGCTTCTGCAGCTTGTAGCCGGGATCGCGGCGGTCGATGACGTCCTGGAAGAGGGCGCAGACCGGCGGCACCGCGTCCGGATCGCCGACGACCTCCATGCGGATCGCCGTTTCGTCGGGCGCGAAGCGGTCGAGCGGCATCAGCGAGAGCACGGCGTCGGCGACGCGCACCGCGTCGTGGCCATCCATGCGGATCAGCCGCTTCGCCATGGCGACGGCGGGGAAATTGGCGTCGACGATGGTGATCTCGTCGCCATGGCCCATGGCGCGGAGCGCATGGATGAGTTCGGGTCCGATGATCGGATCGATGCCGCGCAGCATGTGGGTCGTTCCTCCTGTCGGCCGGTGCGTTGATTGCCCGGCCCTTCGTTGCGAGGCGCGGATGATCGGCGGGGCCGGGCATCGCGTCAACAAGCGGCGCGCCGTTTGAATCGCCCTCGCCTTCCGCTAAGACGTTTCTTTCCCGAGCCCAGGCGGAAGACCGCATGATCTCCCAGAAGGCCAAATATGCGTTCAAGGCGCTGCTGCATCTGGCACGCCAGGAGAAGGGCGAGACGATCCAGATCGACGACATCGCCCGCCATGCCGGCGTGCCGCGCAAGTTCCTCGAGCATATCCTGCTCGATCTCAAGCATCGCGGCATGATCGCCAGCCGGCGGGGCCGGGCGGGCGGCTATGTGCTGATCAAGGAGCCGGCGGAGATCACCATCGGCCAGGTGCTCCGGGCGATCGACGGGCCCATCGCGCCGCTCGGCTGCATCTCGCGCACCGCCTATCAGCGCTGCGCCGACTGCGCGGACGAGGCGACCTGCGGCGTCCGCCGGTTGTTCGCCGGGGCCTATGCGGCGCAGCTGCTTCTCTTCGACGCGACGACACTTGCCGATGCCCTCAGCGAAGAGTCGCCCCTCATCGACGAACCAGACGGGGTTTCGGCCGAGGCGGCATTCTAGGAACGATTTTCCATTCCACCGGCCCGCGAGACGGCTCCGTTGGTTTGAATTTGTCGAGTTCCTATGTCGAGATAGGCCATCATCGCTCGATGGGAGCTTCGCATGGTGCCTCTGACGACCTTCCGGTCCCGCCCGATCGGCCGCCTCGTGGCCGGCGCCCTTTTCGCCGCGATGGCGTCCATGCCGCTCGTCGCCGTTCCGGCCATCGCGGATACGACGCTGCTCAATGTCAGCTACGATCCGACCCGCGAGCTCTACAAGGCCTATGACGAGGCCTTCTCCACCTACTGGAAGGAGAAGACCGGCGAGACCGTCACCGTCGAGCAGTCGCATGGCGGCTCGGGCGCGCAGGCCCGCGCGGTGATCGACGGCCTCGACGCCGATGTCGTGACGCTGGCGCTGGCCGCCGACATCGACGCCATCGCCGCCAGGACGGACAAGCTCCCGAAGGATTGGGCGACCCTCCTCCCCGACAATTCGACGCCCTACACGTCGACGATCGTCTTCCTGGTGCGCAAGGGCAATCCGAAGGGCATCAAGGACTGGGGCGATCTCGTGAAGGATGGCGTTCAGGTCATCACGCCCAATCCGAAGACCTCGGGCGGGGCGCGCTGGAACTATCTCGCTGCCTGGGCCTATGCCAACGAGACCTTCGGCGGCGACGAGGCGAAGATCCGCGACTTCGTCGGCAAACTCTACCGGAACGTGCCGGTGCTCGATTCCGGCGCCCGTGGCTCGACGACGACCTTTGCCCAGCGCGGCATCGGCGACGTGCTGCTCGCCTGGGAGAACGAGGCTTACCTCGCCCAGAACGAACTTGGTCCCGACCAGTTCGAGATCGTGACGCCGTCGATCTCGGTGAAGGCCGAGCCTCCGGTGGCGCTGATCAAGGGCAATGCCGACGCCAAGGGCACGACGGCGGTGGCGCAGGCCTATCTCGACTATCTCTACAGCGATGCGGCGCAGAAGATCATCGCTCACAACTACTACCGGCCCGTGAAGCCGGAAGCGGCCGATCCGGAGGATCTGAAGCGCTTCGCCGCGCTGAAGCTCGTCACCGTCGACGATCCGCAGTTCGGTGGCTGGGCCAAGGTGCAGCCGGCGCATTTCGCCGACGGCGCCATCTTCGACCAGATCTACAAGCCGGGCCAATAAGGCCGCGATGGCAACCCCGCTCGCCCTCGGCCGCCGGCCGGGCGTCATTCCGGGCTTCGGACTGACGCTCGGCTTCACGCTCGCCTATCTGTCGCTGATAGTGCTGATCCCGCTCGCCGGGCTCGTGGTGCGCGCCGCCAGCCTCGGCTGGGCCGACTTCATGGCGATCGCGCTCGACCCGCGCACGCTCGCCGCGCTCCGGCTCTCCTTCGGCGTCTCGGCGATCGCGGCGCTGGTCAATGCCGTGTTCGGGCTCGTCGTCGCCTGGGTGCTCGTGCGCTATGATTTTCCCGGCAAGCGCATCATCGACGCCGTGGTCGACCTGCCCTTCGCGCTGCCGACCGCCGTTGCCGGCATCGCGCTGACCGCGCTCTACGCGCCGAATGGCTGGGTCGGTCAATATGCGACGATGCTCGGCTTCAAGATCGCCTATACGCCGATCGGCATCTTCATCGCGCTGGTCTTCATCGGCATCCCGTTCATCGTCCGTACGGTGGAGCCGGTGCTCGCCGATCTCGACCGCGAGATCGAGGAGATGGCGGCGACGCTGGGCGCCCGGCGCTGGACGGCGGTGCGCCGCGTCGTGCTGCCGACGCTGGTCCCGGCGCTCCTCACCGGCTTCGCGCTCGCCTTCGCCCGCGCGGTCGGCGAATACGGTTCGGTGATCTTCATCGCCGGCAACATCCCCTATGTCTCGGAGATCGCGCCGTTGCTGATCGTCATCCGCCTCACCGAGTTCAACTATGCGGCGGCGACCGGTGTCGCGACGATCATGCTGATCATCTCCTTCATCCTGCTCTTCGCCATCAACCTGATCCAGGCCTGGAGCCGCCGGAGGCTCGGATGACCGACATCGCCGCCCCCGCGCCCCACCATGCCGCGCGCTTCCAGCCGGCGGCGACCGAACGGCCCGCCGTGCGCGTGCTGCTGACGGTCGTCGCGCTCGCCTTTCTCGGTCTCTTCCTGGTGCTGCCGCTGGTCAGCGTCTTCTACGAGGCGCTGAGCGCCGGCTTCGGCGCGTTCGTCAAGGCGCTCGGCGGCCGCGAAACGGCGAGCGCCATAGAGCTGACGCTGCTCGTCGCGGCGATCTCGGTGCCGGCCAATCTCGTCTTCGGCCTCACCGCCTCCTGGGCGATCGCGAAGTTCGAATTCCGCGGCAAGAGCCTGTTGATCACGCTGATCGACCTGCCCTTCTCGGTCTCGCCCGTCACAGCCGGCCTCATCTATGTGCTGATGTTCGGCGCGCAGGGCTATCTCGGCCCGCTGCTCGCCGAGCACGGCATAAAGGTCATCTTCGCGGTACCGGGCATCGTGCTGGCCACGATCTTCGTCACCTTCCCCTTCATCGCCCGCGAACTGATCCCGATCATGCAGGCGCAGGGAACGCAGGACGAGGAGGCGGCGCTCTCGCTTGGCGCCAGCGGCTGGCAGACCTTCTTCCGCGTGACGCTGCCCAACGTCAAATGGGCGCTGCTCTATGGCGTCTTGCTCTGCAACGCCCGCGCGATGGGTGAGTTCGGCGCGGTGTCGGTCGTCTCCGGCCATATCCGCGGCAAGACCAACACCATGCCGCTGCAGGTCGAGATCCTGTACAACGAATACATGTACCGCGCGGCCTTCGCGGTCGCCTCGCTGCTGGCGCTGCTCGCGCTCGTGACCCTTATCGTCAAGTCGATCCTGGAATGGCGCTATGCCGACGAGATCGCCGCCACCCGCCGCCACTGAGGTGACATCCATGAACGCGCTCACCCCGCTCGAAGCGGAGACGTCGATCGCCCTCGGCGCGCCGGTGGATGTCACCATCGACGCCGTCGCCAAGGATTTCGGCGATTCGCCGGCGCTGTTCGGTGTCTCGCTCGACGTGCGCGCCGGGGAACTGGTGGCGCTGCTCGGGCCGTCCGGCTCGGGCAAGACGACGCTGTTGCGCATCCTCGCCGGGCTGGAAGCCCCCTCGGCCGGCCGCGTGCTCTTCGGCGGCGAGGACGCGCTCGGGCTCCCCGTTCAGGACCGCAATATCGGCTTCGTCTTCCAGCATTACGCGCTCTTCCGCCATATGACGGTGTTCGACAACATCGCCTTCGGCCTCACCGTGCGGCCGCGCGCGTCACGGCCGGCGAAGGCAGAGATCCGCCGCCGCGTCCTTCATCTCCTCAATCTCGTGCAGCTCACGGGGCTGGAGAAGCGCTATCCGACACAGCTTTCCGGCGGCCAGCGGCAGCGGGTGGCGCTCGCCCGCGCGCTGGCGATCGAGCCGCGGCTGCTCCTTCTCGACGAGCCGTTCGGCGCGCTCGACGCGCAGGTGCGCAAGGATCTCCGCCGCTGGCTGCGCGAGATCCACGACCGGACCGGCCACACGACCTTCTTCGTCACCCATGACCAGGAAGAGGCGCTGGAACTCGCCGACCGCGTCGTCGTCATGTCGAAGGGCAGGATCGAGCAGGTCGGCTCGGCCGACGACATCTATGACCGGCCGGCCAGCCCCTTTGTCTTCTCGTTCATCGGCGAATCGACGCTGCTGCCGGTGGTCATCGAGGGCGGCGCGGTGACTTTCGGCGGCGATCCGACCGGGCTCGACGTGAATAAAACGGAGCGCCGAGAGGCGGTGCTCGGCTTCCGGCCGCATGACGTGACTTTGGTCGAGGACGACGCCCCGGCGATCCGCGGCCGCATCGTCGCGACGCGGCGCCATGGCGGACGGCGGCGGCTCGAGCTTCAGGTCGGCCCCGACCATCTCCGCGCAGAGATCGATGTCGAGGTCGGCGACGAGCAGCCGCTCGGCACGCTGGTCGGCTTCCGGCCGCAGCGCTGGCGGATCTTCCCGGCCTAAGCCTCTTCCGCGCCGATCGCGTGCAGGCTGGCGCCGTTGCGGGTGAGCCAGACCTTGGCGGCGTCCATGCCCGGGCAGAGGGTGCGCACGAGCTTCCAGAAGCGTGGCGAGTGGTTCATCTCGCGCAGATGCGCGACCTCATGCGCGACGAGATAATCGAGCACCGAAGGCGGCGCCATGACGACCCGCCAGGAATAGGAGATTGTACCCGTCGTCGAGCACGAGCCCCAGCGGCTCGCCGGGTCGCCGAGCCGGACCGCCTTGACGCGAACGCCGAGCGCCGCGGCATGGCGCGCCGTCGCCGCCTCGAAATCGGCCCGCGCCTCGCGCTTCAGGAAATCGATCACGCGGCGCTGGAGATGGCTGGCATCGCCGGGAACGATAAGCGCCGCCTCGGCACCCTCTCCCTCGACATGGACGAGGCCGCGACCGCCGACATGGCGGATCGCGAGGGGCACGCCGCGCAGGGGGACCTGGCCGCCATCGGCGAGCGGCTGCGCCACCGGCAACGCGTCGAGCCGCGCCTTCAGCCAGCCGCGATGCCGCTCCAGGAAGCGCTGCGCCTCGGCGAGGCTGCCGCGCGGGGGAATGGTCATCACCGGCTCGCGCACCGAGCCGGCGAGACGCAGCGTGTAGCGGCTTGCTCGCGGGCTCCAGTTGAGCGCGACGCGCACGGGCTCGCCGTCGATCGCCAGCATGACATGGTCGGGACGCGCGACAACGGCTTTCGGCCGCGGCGGCTGGCGCGAGAAGAATCCCATGCTGCTCCTGCGTTTCGGGCCGATTCGCTGGCCGTCATCCTTGCATGAAAAAGGCCGGGCATCGCTGCCCGGCCCACATCACTGCCGTCCGTACCGGATCAGAGATCGATCACCGGGCCGTCGTTTCCGCCACCCTGGCCGGTCTGCGGCTTGCGGGCGCGGTCGCGATCGGACTTGAAGCGATCGAACTCCTCCTGGTCGCGGGCGCGACGCAGGTTCTGCACGAAGGTCTCGAACTCCGCGCGCTCCTCGTCGAGGCGCCGGCGCTCTTCCTCGAGACGCTTCAGCTCGGCGTCACGATAGGCGTCGAAGGCCGAGTTGCCACTCTGCCAGCTGCGCTGTTCGTAGCGGCGCGACCCGCAGCCGCCGAACGAGCGGCGGAAGTCGTCGCGTACGCCCGCCGCGCTGCGGCGGAACTCGGGAATCCGGTCGCCCCAGATGATGTAGGCGAGCATGGCGAGACCGAGCGGCCAGAACACGACGAAGCCGAGGACCATCAGCGCGATGGTGAGCGGCGTCCAGCCCGGACGCAGGGCCTGTGTGTTGGTCATGGATCCTTCCTTCCGTAATCCCCAACGAAAACGGAAGTGGGAAGGCGATGCCCCCCGTTCAAGCAAAATCGGACAGCCGCCGCGGCGCGGCCGTCCGATTCCCTTTTGCGGCGTTCTGCGCGGCTCCGCCTACGCCTCGATCTCCAGCATCCGCTGTCCGCGGCGCCGGCGGCGGGCAGGCCGCGGCACGAGGGCGACGAAGGTCACCACCGCCGCCGCGAAGGTGATGCCGCCGGCGATCAGCATGGTGAGGCGGAACGCGGTGCCATAGGCGGCGGCGAAGGCGCCTGCCGGGAGGCTCGGCGCCATGCGGGCTGCCTCGTCGAAGGAGCCGCTGGCCACCGCGAGCGCGAGCTGGTCCATCGCAGCTCCGGCCCCACCCGGCAGCGCGTCGGCGACAAAGGCCGCGAGCACGGCCCCGACCACGGCGATCGCCACCGTCTCGCCGGCGACGCGCATGGTGCCGAAGATGCCGGTCGCCATGCCGGCGCGCTCCTTGGGAACGACGGAGATCGCGAGATCGTCCATCAGGCCCCAGGGGATGCCGGCGCCGATGCCGGCAAGAGCCAGCGGCGCCATGAAGGCGAGCGGCGAGGCGCCGGGCGGGATCGCCGCCAGCCAGACGATGCCAGCCGCCGAGACGAGCAGCCCGCCCGAGGCGAGGAGGCCGGCCGGGATGCGGCGGGCGAGATGAGCGGCGAGGAAGGGCACGATCGCGATCGGCGCCGAGAGCGGCAGCAGCATCAGCCCGGCCTGCAACTCGCTCATGCCCTCGACCCGCACGAAACGGATCGGCAGCAGGAAGAGCGGCACGACGAAGGAATAGGCGACCGCGACCGGCAGCGCCTGGATGCCGACGAAGCGCGCATAGGTGAAGAGCGAGAGGTCGAGCATCGGCCGGGCGACGAGGCGCTCGATGGTGACGAAGGCGACGAAGAGCACGGCGGCCGCTGCGAAGAGGGCGATCACCAGCGGATGATCCCAGCCGAAGGACGGCCCTTCGCTGATGGCGAAGATCAGCGAGACCAGCATGGCGGTGAAGCTCGCGGCGCCGAGGGCGTCGATCCGCGTCGCGTCCGGATCGCGCGTTTCGGAAAGCCGCGGCGCCCCGACCGCGAGGATGAGCACGCCGGCCGCCGCGGTGGCGAAGAAGATGGCGCGCCAGCCGAGCGTCGCGATAAGTCCGCCGGCGATGATCGGCCCGAAGGCGATGCCGATGCCGAAGCCCGAGCCGATCAGCCCCAGCGCCCGCGTTCGCGCCGGCCCTTCGAACTCCTGCGCCAGCGCGGCGAAGCCGGCCGAAAGCGCGATGGCCCCCGAAATGCCCTGCACGCCGCGCAGAAGATCGAGCACGAGCACGCTCGGCGCGAAGCCGATGGCGAGTGAGGCGAGCGTGAAGCCGGTCATGCCGATCTTGAACATGCGCTTGCGGCCATACTGGTCGGCGAGCGCCCCGCCCAGCATGACGCTGGAGCCCACGGCGAGCATGAAGCCCGAGACGATCCAGGTCAGCGCGGCGACGCTGCCGCCGAGATCGGCGCCGATGGCGGGAATGGCGACCGCCGGGCCGGTAAAGGAGATGGGAATGGTGACGGCGACGAGGAAGATGGCCGCGAGGACGAGCGACTTCTTCCGCGCCGCATCGGGGGATGCGTCGGTCATGGCATGTCTTTCCGAACTGTCGGAGCCCGCCGCTCGGCGCGGGGGCGATCAAGGGCGCGAAGCGTGCGGCGGGAGAGGGCGCCGCACGCTTCGACGGCGGCCGGCCGCCACCGCCGATCCCGTTTTGTAGGGATCGCTACAGAAATAATAGGTCCTTGATTCCGCCCGTCAAGCGTTTAATTTAGCGATCGATACAGAAACATGGGCCAGCCCCGCCGGGACCGGTCTCAAGGATGGTAGCCATGGGTGCGCGCGGCAGGCCGCGCGGTTTCGACCGCGCAGCGGCGCTGGAAAAAGCGATGGAGGTGTTCTGGGCGCGCGGCTATGCCGGGGCGTCGATGGCGGAGCTGACCGAGGCGATGGGCATCAATCCGCCGAGCCTCTATGCCGCCTTCGGCTCCAAGGAAGAGCTGTTCAAGGAAGCCGTCGGCCTCTACGCCGCCACCGATGACGGCTGCACGCTCACCATGCTGGAGGGGAATCTCTCGACCCGCGACTCGATCGCGGCGATGCTGATGGCGAGCGCCCGCTCCTGCATGCGGCCCGACAAGCCCTCCGGCTGCTTCCTGATGCTTGGCGCCACCAATGGCGGCCCCGAGACGGACGCGGCGCAGGCCTATCTCTGCGACCGTCGCCGCGACATGGCCGCCCGTATCCGGGCGCGCCTCGCGCGCGGCATCGCCGATGGCGAACTGCCGCCCGGCCTCGATCTCGACCGCGTCACCGCCTATTTCGCGACCGTCATCAAGGGCATGTCGATCGAGGCGCGCGACGGCGCCGACATGGAGACACTCGCCGGCGTCGCGCGGAGCGCCATGCTCGGCTGGGACGCCATCACCTCGACGCAGGCCTGAGACCGCGCGTCAGGACGCGGCACTCTCCTTCGCGAGTTCCACGGCCTGCTCGACCCAGCGGTCGCGCGCGATGCGGCCCTTGAAGGCGAGGCGCCCGTCGAGTTCCTCGACCTGCGCCGCCGTCAGGCCAGCCAGCTGCCAGAAATGGAAGATGCCGATCGCGTTCAGCGTCTGCTCGAGCTTCGGGCCGACGCCTGTGATCGCCTTCAGATCATCGGCCGCGCCTTTCGGCGCCGAAAGGACGATCGCCTCGAGCGTATCGGCGGCGCGCGCTGCGGCCGGCTTGGCCGGTTTCGGCTTCGCCTCTGCCGTCACCCTGGCCTTTTCCGGAGCCGCAGGACGGGGGCGATTGTGGGTCAGGATGAAATCGCCGATGCGCGGCGCGATCTCGGCGCGGAAGCGCGAGCCGTTGAAGACGCCGTAATGGCCGACCTTCGGCTGCACATAATGCGCGCGCATGTCGTCGGGGATGTTCACGCAAAGCCGCTGCGCCGCCTCGGTCTGGCCGACGCCGGAGATGTCGTCGTTCTCGCCCTCGACGGTGAGCAGCGCGACATTGCGGATGGCGGACGGATCGACCGGAACGTCGCGATGCATCATCGTGCCGTTCGGCAGCGCGTGGCGGATGAACACCGTGTCGACGGTCTGGAGATAGAACTCGGCCGTCAGGTCCATGACGGCGAGATACTCGTCATAGAAGTCGCGGTGCTTGGTCTGGCTGTCGCCATCCCCGGCAACGAGATGGCCGAAGAACTCCTTATGCGCCGTCACATGGCGATCGAGATTCATCGACATGAAGCCGGAGAGCTGCAGGAAGCCCGGATAGACGTCGCGCATGAAGCCGGGATGCGGGAAGGGCACCTTCATCACGACATTGTCGCGGAACCAGTCGATGTCCTTGCCCTCGGCCAGCTTGTTGACGGCCGTCGGGTTCATCCGGGTATCGATCGGGCCGCCCATCAGCGTCATGGTGCGCGGCGCATAGGGATCGCCCTTCGCCTCCATGACCGAGACCGCCGCGAGCACCGGCACCGCCGGCTGGCAGACCGCGACCACATGCGTATCGCCACCGAGCGCGTGCAGCATCGAGATGACGTAATCGATGTAGTCGTCGAGGTCGAAGCGGCCTTCCGAGAGCGGCACCGCGCGGGCGTCGATCCAGTCGGTGATGTAGACCTCGTGCTTCGGCAGCATGGCCTCGACCGTGCCGCGCAGCAGCGTCGCATAATGGCCCGACATCGGCGCGACGATGAGGAGCTTCGGGTCATTGCGCGGCCGGTCGAGCGCCCGCTCGAAATGGATGAGATTGCAGAAGGGCCGCTGCCACACGATGCGCTCGGTGACCGGGACGCGCGTACCGCCGACGAGCGTCGTCGGCAGGCCGAAGGCCGGCTTGCCGTAGCGGCGCGTCACGCGCTCGAAGAGTTCCAGCCCGGCCGACCAGTTCTTGCCGAGCGGCGTCTGGCCGAAGGGGTTGAGCGGGCTCGCGAGCGCCAGCTTCATGGCGTCGGCCGCCGCGCGCAGCGGCGCCACCGCGGCATGGTGGAGCTCGTAGAGCTGGTAATAGGAGAAAGGCGTCATACGGCCGTCCGTCTGCCCAGCTGCGGAAGCTGGAAGTCGGCCATGGGAACCGTCGGGCAGAGGGCGGGGCCGGCTGTTTGCACCGCAATATGTAAGGACGAATTTGTTCGCCGCGCAAGCCGCCGCGGGAAGCGCCATGCTATGATCGCCCCCGGATCGGGAGGAAAACGCCGAAGGAGTCATCATGGCGGAAGAGAGCCGGCCGTCGCGAAACGCCAACCGACCGCGGCTGAAGCTCGATACGCTGGTGCGCCTGCGCTGGCTGGCCGTGGCGGGGCAGACGGCCACCGTCGTGGTCGTGCATTACTGGCTCGGCTTCCCGATGCCGCTCGGCCTTTGCCTCGGCGCGATCGCGCTTTCGGCCTGGCTCAACCTCTTCCTGAAGATCCGCTACCCGTCCAGCCTGCGCCTTCGCGGTAGCACGGCGGCGCTCCTGCTCGGCTATGACGTGCTGCAGCTCTCGGCACTGCTCTATCTGACCGGCGGGCTGCAGAACCCGTTCTCGATCCTGCTCATCGTGCCGGTCATGGTGTCGGCGACGACGCTCGATCCGCGCCTCACCACGGCGCTTGGCGCACTGGTGCTCGTCGCCGTCAGCGGGCTCGCCATCTTCCACCTGCCGCTCCCCTGGGCGGGCGAGCCGATCAGTTTGCCGCTGACTTATGTCGCCGGCGTCTGGGTGGCGCTGGTCTCCGGCGTCTTCTTCATGGGCAACTATGCCTTCCGTGTCGCGCTCGAATCGCGCCAGCTGGCCGAGGCGCTGACCGCGACCGAACTGGTGCTCGCCCGCGAGCAGCATCTCTCGGCGCTCGACGGCCTCGCCGCCGCCGCCGCGCATGAACTCGGCACGCCGCTCGCCACCATCACGCTGGTGACGAAGGAGTTGCAGCGCGAATTGCCTGCCGGCAGCCCCTATGCCGAAGACGTGGCGCTGCTGCGCAGCCAGGCCGAGCGCTGCCGCGATATCCTGGGCAAGCTCACCTCGCTCTCAACCCAGACCGACCAGCATCTCGACCGCCTGCCGATCAGCCATCTCATCGCCGAGGTCGTCGAGCCGCATCAGGGCACCGGCGTCGAGATCGACGTGAAGCTCAATGCGCGCGGCGGTCCGGAGCCGGTCGGACGGCGCAATCCGGCCATCATGTATGGCGTCGGCAATCTCCTCGAAAACGCCGTCGACTTCGCCGAATCGAAGGTCGAGATCACCGCGGTCTGGACCGAGGACAGCGTTTCGCTGGTCATCGCCGATGACGGGCCGGGCTTCGCCGCCGACGTCATCGACCATATCGGCGAGCCCTATGTGACGACGCGCGCCCCGGCCGACGGCGCTGCGGACGAAAGCGCCGGCGGGCTCGGGCTCGGCTTCTTCATCGCCAAGACGCTGCTCGAACGCTCGCAGGCGCGGGTCGAGCTTTCCAACCGGATGTCGCCGGCGCATGGCGCGATCGTGCGCATCGACTGGCCACGCGACGCCATGGACCGCGAGCCGCGCCGCGACGAGGCCGCGAAGGCGCTGGGAGGGCGCGGCGGACGCGCCGTGGCGGCGGAGTGACATTCGCCGTCTATGGTACGAAAACCGCGCTGCCCTTGGCGGATCGCCCGGCGCTTCCTATAACCGGCGTCAAGAGGAACAACGAAAGACTGGGGGGCCGAGGCAGGATCCGATGACGGACATCGACAGCGCCGGGCTGGCCGGCACAGACACCACTCTCATCATCGTCGACGACGACAAGGCGTTCCTGCAGCGACTGGCGCGGGCGATGGAGACGCGCGGCTTCCTCGTCGAGACCGCCGACAGCGTCGCCGAAGGCATGCGCAAGGTCGACCAGAAGCCGCCGGCCTATGCGGTCGTCGACATGCGTCTCGAGGACGGCAACGGGCTCGATGTCATCGAGCTGATCCGCAAGCGGCGACCGGAATCGCGCATGGTGGTGCTGACCGGCTACGGCAATATCGCGACCGCCGTCACGGCGGTGAAGCTCGGCGCGGTCGATTACCTCGCCAAGCCCGCCGATGCCGACGAGGTGTTCCAGGCGCTGACCCGCGACCCGACCGAGAAGGCGGTGCCGCCCGACAATCCGATGTCGGCCGACCGGGTGCGCTGGGAACATATCCAGCGCGTCTACGAGCTGTGCGAGCGCAACGTCTCGGAAACCGCCCGCCGCCTCAACATGCACCGCCGCACCCTGCAGCGCATCCTGGCGAAGCGCGCCCCGCGCTGAGCGGGGCGCCCGGCCTCAAAGCTGCATGCCGCCCGAGACTTCGATGCGCTGGCCGTTCACCCAGCGGTTGGCATCGGAGGTGAGCACGGCGATCATAGGACCGATATCCTCGGGAAGCCCGACTCGTCCGAGCGCAGTGGCGCTTGCCACCATGCGGTTCACCTCGGGATTGTCGCGCACCATGCCGCCGCTGAAGTCCGTTTCGATGGCGCCGGGCGCCACCGTATTGGCGGTGATGCCGCGCGCCCCGAGCTCCACGGCGAGATAGCGGGTCAGGACTTCGATCGCGCCCTTCATGGCGGCATAGGACGCGCTGCCGGCATAGGAGAAGCGGGTCAGGCCGGACGAGATGTTGATGATCCGCCCGCCGTCGCGGAGCAGCGGCAATAGCGCCTGCGTCAGGAAGAAGACGCCCTTGAGATGCACTCCGTAGAGCGCGTCGAACTCGGCCTCGGTCGTCTCGGCGATCGGCCGGTGATGCGCGGTGCCGGCATTGTTGACGAGAATGTCGAAGCGGTCGCTGCCGAGGCTGGCCAGCGCTTCGCGCACCCTTGCAACGAAGGCCGGGAAGGAACTCGTGTCGCCGGTGTCGAGCGGAAGAGCGACGGCGCGGGCACCCTTCGCTTCCACCGCCGCGACGGTGGCCTCGGCCTCGTCGCGCGCGGCGCGATAGGTGAAGATCGAGGAGACGCCGCGCTCGGCAAGCGCGAGAACGGTGCTGCGGCCAAGGCCCCGGCTGCCGCCGGTAACGATGGCGATCATGGGGGCGTGGTTGGTCGATTGCTCAGTCATGGTGGCTGCCTTTCGGGCTGGAGGAGATGCCAGACCCTAGGCGCCGCGCCGCGCCTCCTTAATGCCGGAACTCCCCTCGTTCTTGCCCGATCCTGCTTCTTCGGCCGCGCGCCGTTCTTGCCCGATCCCGCCGGCCCTCCTATGTCTGGCGCTCAACGGAAGCGAGGCGGATCGTGGTGTCGAGCGCGCTGATCGAGGCGGTGACCCGTTTTGCCGGGGAGCGACCGGGTGATGGACCGTTCCTCACCGGCATCGACGGTCTGTTCGTACTTCGCAACGACCACGAGAAGCCGCCCTCGCATGTCATCCATCGCCCGGCGCTCTGCGTCGTCGTGCAGGGCGCGAAATGGAGCGAGGCCGGCGATGTCCGGCTGCATTACGGCGCCGGTCAGGCGCTGCTCGTCAGCCTCGATATTCCGGCGACCGGCTGCGTGGTCGAAGCGAGCCCTGCGAAGCCTTTCCTCGGCGTGGTGCTCGAACTCGACCTTGCCATCCTGCGCGACGTGATCGAGCAGATGGCGACGCCGCCCAGCGTCGCCGAAGCGAGCCTCGGCCTTGCCGTGATCGAGATCGACGAGCGGCTGTCGGACTGCATGCTGCGCGCCCTGCGCCTCGCGGCGACGCCGGAGGCCGCCGCGCTGCTCCTGCCGCCGCTGATGCGCGAGATCTGCTACTGGCTGCTCGCCGGGCCGCAGGGCGGCGCCGTCGCCCGCCTCGCCGTCGCCGGCAGCCGTCCGGGGCGCCTCATCGCGGCGCTGCACATGCTGCGCGAACGCTTTCGAGAGACGGTGCGGATCGCCGATCTGGCCGAGGTCGCGCAGCTCAGCGCGTCGGCCTTCCACCGCCAGTTCAAGGCGCTGACCGGCATGACGCCGCTGCAATATCAGAAGCGGCTGCGGCTCATCGAGGCGCGGCGGCTCATCATGGGCACGGCCACGCGCGCAGAATCAGCGGCTTATGCGGTGGGCTACGAAAGCGCCTCGCAGTTCAGCCGCGACTATGTGCGTATGTTCGGCCTGCCGCCGGCCCGTGACGGCGCGCGGCTCCGCCGCCAGGCCGCCTGACCGGCACTCGGCCTCAATCAGTCTTCGCTATCGGCCATCATCGCCTCGAGCGCGAGGCGTTCGCGGGCGCGCATGCGCTCGCTCTCGCTCTTCAGCTGGCCGCAGGCGGCGAGGATATCGCGACCGCGCGGGGTGCGGATCGGCGAGGCATAGCCGGCGCGGTTGACGATGTCGGAGAAGGCCTCGATTGTCTCCCAGTCCGAGCACTGGTAGTTGACCCCCGGCCAGGGATTGAACGGGATCAGGTTGATCTTGGCCGGGATGCCGCGCAACAGGCGGACAAGCTCGCGCGCATCGGCGGCGCTGTCGTTGATATCCTTCAGCATCACATATTCGAAGGTGATGCGGCGGGCATTGGAGAGGCCGGGATAGGCGCGGCAGGCGTCGAGCAGCTCGGCGATCGGGTATTTCTTGTTGAGCGGCACGAGGATGTCGCGGAGATCGTCGCGCACCGCATGCAGCGAGATCGCCAGCATCGAGCCGATCTCCTCGCCGGCGCGCGGGATCATCGGCACGACGCCCGAGGTCGAGAGCGTGATGCGCCGCTTGGAGAGCGACAGGCCCTCGCCGTCCGAGGCGATGAGGAGCGCCTCCTTCACATTGTCGAAATTATAGAGCGGCTCGCCCATGCCCATCATGACGATGTTCGAGACGAGCCGGCCTTCGGAGGGCACCGCCGCGCCGACCGGCGTCGACTTGTCCGGAAAATCGCCGAGGCGGTCGCGCGCGACGAGAATCTGCCCGACGATCTCCTCGGCGGTCAGGTTGCGCACCAGCTTCTGCGTGCCGGTATGGCAGAAGGAGCAGGTGAGCGTGCAGCCGACCTGGCTGGAGACGCAGAGCGTGCCGCGGCCGATCTCGGGGATATAGACCGGCCGACCGGCGCCGCGCGGGGGAAAGCGCATCAGCCATTTGCGCGTGCCGTCCTCGGATACCTGCTCGGCAACGATCTCGGGCCGCGCCAGCGTGAACGCGCCGTCGAGCGTTGCGCGCATATCCTTGGAGACGTTCAGCATATCGCCGAAATCGGTGACGCCGCGGGCATAGATCCAGTTCCAGATCTGCGCCGTGCGCATGCGGATCTGCTTCGGCTCGACACCGATGGCGGCGAGTTCGGCGCCGATGCCGGCGCGCGAGAGGCCGACCAGCGAGGGCTTCTCGCCGGGCATCCGGGGCGGCTTCTTAACGGCTTCGGCCGCCGGAGCGGCGGCAAGGGGAGCGGTCATGCGAGGATTCCGTTCTTGGCCGATCCGGGCGCCTCGGGCGGCCTCATTTGATCGACGTCATTCGCGTTGGCCGGCTCATAGCACAGGATGCGGCGAAAATCATGCCGCCTTTCGGTCGCGCTCTTCAATGGACCTTAACGCCGGGGCGGCATGGTGCAACGGGGGCCCGAGCCCTCGATCAGGGAGGAACGACCATGCTTCGTCTGCTTGCCGCCGCGCTTTCGCTCACCGCCATGAGCCATGCCGCGCTCGCCTGCACCGCCGTCGATATTGTCGCGGCCGACAAGTCGGTCATCGCCGGACGGACCATGGAATGGGCGTTCGACATGCAGTGGACGCTTCTCAGCATGCCGAAGGGCACCAGCCTGACGCTGCCGGCTCCGAAGGGCGCCAGTCCCCGCACCGTCACAACGAGCTATGCCGTTGTCGGGATCGGCGCCGGGATCATCCCCGGCATGCCGCTCGTCGAGGGGCAGAACGAGGCGGGCCTTTCGCTCAGCGCGAATTTCCTGCCGGGCTTCACGCAATATCAGAGCGTGGACGCGGCCGACGCCGCCAATGCCGTCGAGATCCTCTCCTTCGCGAAGTGGCTGCTCGGCAGCTTCAAGGATGTCGCCGACGCGAAGGCGGCGCTGCCGACCGCGAGGGTCTGGACCGATCCGGCGCTGCCGACCGGCCCGACGGTGCCGGCCATGCATTTCAAGCTCGACGACCGCTCGGGCGGCAGCATCATCGTCGAATATGTCGGCGGCGAACTGAAGATCTACGACGACGCGGCGCATGTGCTGACCAATGCGCCGACCTATGACTGGCACCTCACCAATCTCCGGAACTACGTGAACCTCACGTCGGTGGGCACCAGCAGCCGGGAGTATGGCGATGTCGACGTGACGGCGCTCGGCCAGGGCGGCGGCACCATCGGGCTTCCGGGCGACTACACGCCGCCCTCGCGCTTCGTGCGCGCCGCCTTCATGCGCCATTTCGTGCCGCAGCCGAAGGATGCCAGCGAAGCGACGCAAACCATCACGCATATCCTCAACACCGTCGACATCCCGATCGGCGTCGCGCAGTCGAAGGATGGCGATACCGTCGTCTCGGACTATACGCAGTGGGTGTCGATCAAGGACCTGACGCAGAACCGCCTGACCCTCGCCGACTACGACCACCGCACCAGCTATCTCACCATCGACCTCGCGCCGCTCTTCGCGAGCGACAAGCCGATGTCGAAGCTGGTCACCGCCCTGCCCTATCCGAAGGGGGCGATCGGCGCCGAGGCGCTGGCGCCGTAGGGCAATTCCCGTCCTGCCGGAAGCGCCCTACTCGGGCTCGACGGCGCCGATGCTGCTCGACGCGGTGGCGCCGAGCGCCTCGGCGGCCAGCCAGAACACCTCGCCCTCGCTCTCCTCGGTATCGAGCCAGAGAAAGGGCAGGTCCGGATATTCGGCCTCGATGATCTCGCGGCCGGCGCCGATCTCGCAGAGGAGGCCGCCGCCGGGGTTCAGATGCGCGCCGGCCTCGGCGAGGATCCGCCGCACGATGTCGAGGCCGTCGAGACCCGAGCCGAGCGCCATGGCCGGCTCGTGGCGGTATTCCTCGGGAAGCTCCTCCATCGCCACCTCGTCGACATAAGGCGGGTTGGTGAGGATGAGATCGTAGCTCCGCCCTTCGAGCGGCGCGAAGAGATCGCCCTCGATCAGCGACAGGCGGCCTTCGAGCCCATGCTCCGCGACATTGATCTTCGCCACTTCGAGCGCGTCCGGCGAGAGATCGACCGCGTCGATATCGGCATTCTCGAACACTTCGGCGGCGAGGATCGCGATGGCGCCGGAGCCGGTGCAGAGGTCGAGCACCGTCTCGACCGAGCCGGTGTCCTCGATGATGGTGAAATCGTCGCCGCCGATGATATCGGAGACCAGCAACTCGCAGATGAACGAGCGCGGCACGATCACCCGCTCGTCGACATAGAGCGGAATACCCTGCACATAGGCGCGCTTCAGGAGATAGGCGGCGGGCTTGCGTGTGGTCACCCGCGCCTCGATCAGCTCGGCGAGCCGCGCGCGCTCCTCCGGCAGCAGGCGGGCGTCGAGAAAGGGCTCGAGCATATCGATCGGCAGCTTCAGCCCTTCCAGCACCATGAACGCCGCCTCGTCGAAGGCATCGCTCGCGCCATGGCCGAAGGCGAGACCGGCCGAGCGGAAGCGGCTGACGGCATGGCGCAGGAAATCGCGCACGGTGAGAAGATGATCGGCGGCGGGAAGGGCTTCGGTCACGGCTGGCACTCGCGCGTCAAGTGAGGTCGCGCCTCCTTTAGAGCCTTTCCGGGCCGGAGGGAAATGACCTAGACGAAACGCCCCGCGAAGACCTCGTCGAGCCAGTCGAAGGTGCGGCGGTTGAGGAGGGCGCGGTTCGACATCTCGCAATGGCCGCCGGCGCCCTCGGCGGCGGCGAAGCGGATCATGCGTTTCGGGCAGCTCAGCTTCTCGAAGGCGGCCGGCGCGCCGGCAGCGAGGCTGTCCTCTTCGCCGACCGTGACGAGGGTCGGGCAGCGGATGGCCTCGAGGCGGTCCCAGAGCGTATAGGCCTCGGCCTCCGCCAGATAGGCGGCGAGGCTGTCGACGCCATGCACCCAGAAGCCGCGCTTGACGATCTTCCAGTCCAGCGAGGGATTGCCGCGGACGACGGCGTCCATCGCCGCGATAAAATCGGGGGCGAGGGTGCGGAGATCGGCTGCTTGTTCGGGCGTGGCGCCGAATTTCATCGCCATGGCGCGGATGCCGTCGGCGAGGCCCGGCAGCAGCGGATCGGCGATCAGCGCGGCGATGCGCGGCTCGGACGCAGCGGCGCGCGGCGCGAGATAGCCGCCGAAGCTCCAGCCCGACAGCGCGATGCGCGCCGGATCGACGTCCGGCAGCGTCACCGCGACATCGAGCACCGCCGAGACGACGGTTTCCCAGTCCGGCCGCATCGCGACGCTCTGCTCGTAAAGCATGCCGCCCTGACCCGGTCCGTCGAAGATGAGGCTGGCATAACCGCGCCGGTGCGCGGCGGCGGCCGAGGCGAAATACATGTCGGTGACGGTGCCGTCATAGCCATTGGTGAAGACGACGAGCGGCGCTGTGCCACCCGCCTCCTTCGGCGCCGGCAGATACCAGCCGTGGATGGTCGCGCCCTCGAAGGGGATGGCAAGGGGGATCGGTCGCGGGTCCATGAGCGCGAAGGCGCGCTGCATCGCCGTCATCTGTCGCCGGAAGGCGGCGACCAGGCGCGGATCGGTCGGCGCGCCATAGAGAGGATGATAGGAGGTGTCGAAGATCGCGCTGGCGCGGAGATAGTTCTCGCGCGCCGACTGATCGTGACCGGCGCGCTCGGCCGCCTCGGCCTCGGCGAAGGCCCGTTCGCCGGCCGCGACGAAGGCCGCGTGATAGGCAGCGTCGTCGCCCTCGCCCACCGCTTCGGCCAGCGCCGCGATCTCGCCGAATTCGGGCCCGCCGGTGGCGATATAGCCATAGAGCCAGCTGCCGAACTCGTCATGCAGCTCGTTATGGAACAGGCGCGGCATCGAGGGCCCCTCCGGAAGCGGAAGCCCGAGCATAGACCGCGACGCCCCGCACGCGGAAGGTGCAGAGCGCCGCGCTTTCCTTACTTGTTCGACGCCGCGCTCGTGGCGCCGTTCTTTTCGAGCCACGCCTTCATGAAGGCGATCTCGGTCTCCTGCGCGGCGATGATGTCGGCGGCGAGCTTCCGCAGCTCCGGGTCCTTGCCATATTGCAGTTCGACCCGGGCCATGGCGACGGCGCCCTCGTGATGCGGGATCATGGCGCGGACGAAATCGACATCGGCATTGCCGGAATAGTCGATGGTCATCGCCTTCATCATCACGTCGTCGGCCTCCTTGAAGGCCTTGGTCGAGGCCGAGTCGTCGGGCTTGGCAGTGTCCGACATCCCCTTCATGTCGTGCATGGCGCCCATGTCGTGCATATCGTGCGACATCTCCTCGGCCCTGGCGGCGAATGGCAGGGCAAGGACGGCGGCGAGAGCGAGCGTGGCTGCTTTCAGCATGGTGATCTCCTGATCGTTGGTCAGCAAAGAAAGCGCCGTCCGGGCGGACGGCGCGGCCGGGCCGGCTTCGATCAGGCGCGGGGCGGCGGCAGCTCGGGTCCCGGCACGGCGGCGCGCGGCAAGGCATCGGACGCCGGCAGCGATCGGGCGGCTGCAAGACGCGGCAGATGCGGGGTGGCGAGTTCGGCGGCGAGGCAGGAGCCGGCCCCGGCGCAGCAGAGCATCGGTGCCTGCGCCTTGCCCTGCGATGTCGGACCGGTCGTCTCACTCCTGTGGCCGTGGTGCTGCGCCATCATCGGATGCGGGCAATCCGCCATCGCCTCCACCATTCCCGAGGCCAGCGTGATGCGCGCGGGCATGGCCGCCGAGGCCGTGAAGCCGGCGGCGAGCGCCAGGATCAGCGCGAAGGCGGCGAGCCGTTCGAGGATGCGGGAAAGCCTCATGGCGCCGAGGCTGGCCCCGCGCCGGCCGGGCGTCAAGCGGCGGGCGATGACGTTGCGGTGAGCCGCCGCTCCATCAGCACGAGATCGAGGAAGCGGCCGAACTTGAAGCCGACCTCGCCGAGCCGCCCGGTCTCGACGAAGCCCGCGCGTGCATGCAGCCGCACCGAGGCCTCGTTGCCGGCGGTGATGGCGGCGATCATGACATGCTTGCCGGCGGCGCTCGCGTGATCGACGAGGCCTTCCAGCAGCGCTGCGCCCGCGCCCTTGCCGCGCGCCTCGGCCGCGACATAGACCGAGTTCTCGACGGTGAAGCGGTAGCCCTGGAAGGGCCGGAAATCGCCATAGGAGCCATAGCCGAGCACGCGCCCGGCTTCTTCAGCGACCAGGACCGGATAGCCCTGCGCCGTGCGGGCCGCGAACCAGGCGCGGCGATTGTCGAGATCGACGACATCGTCGTTCCAGATCGCGGTCGTGTTGACGACGGCGTCGTTATAGATGGCGAGGATCTCGGCGAGATCGCCCTCACCCGCCGGCCGGATCAGCATGGCTCAGTCGCTCCCGATGCGCTTGTAGAAGATCGTCGCCCCGCTCGGCTCTCCGGTCGTCGAAAGGGCGAAGCCCGGAATGGTGCCGACCTCGATCCAGCCGCAGGCGGCATAGAGCCGGTGGCCGGCACTTTCGGTCTCGGTATCGAGCACCAGCAGCGTGCGCCCGCTCGCCAGCGCCTCCGCTTCGGCCGCCGCCAGCAGGCGCCGCCCCAGCCCGCGGCGACGCATGGAGGAATGGACCAGCATCTTGCCGACATCGGCCCGGTGCGGCTGGTTCGGCTGATGCGCATGGGTCACCACCACGGTGCCGACCACCTTCCCGCCCGCCTCGGCGACGATGAGCGCCCGCTTGCCCTCGGCGATCGCCGGAAGCTGGCCGCGCCAGAAGGCGATCGCCTCGTCATGACGGAAACCGGCGAGGAAATTCACCGAGGCGCCATGCTCCACGGCATCGACCAGTACTTCGGCGAGCCCAGCCAGCGCAGCCTCGGCCTCGGCATGGGAAAGGCTGCGCAAGGTCGCGTCCGGGCGGGTCTCGGTCATGGCGTTTCGGCTCGGCTCGGCGGTGCCGCTTGCAGCGGCGGATGAGACGAGCTATCGCGCTCTTCAATTGCTCCTGTCAATCCGACGCGCCGATCCATCAGGAATCCTCACGAGCCGCATAAGGTTTCTCTATGGATATCGATCAGCTGCGCAGTTTCGACCGCATCGTGCGCGACGGCTCCTTCACCAAGGCCGCCGCCCGGCTCAACGTGACGCAGGCGACGATCTCGATGCGCATGCGCACGCTGGAGCAGCATGTCGGCGGCCCGCTGTTCCTGCGCGGCCGCAAGGTGGAGCTGACCGAGCGCGGCACCGCCTTCCTGCCCTATGCCCGTCGCGTGCTTTCGACGCTGGTCGAGAGCGAGGAGGCGATGCGGGTGATGGACCGCGGCCGCGTCGCGATCGGCACGCTGCGCAGCCTGGTCGCCCCGCTCGTCACGACGCCGGTCGCCGAATTCCTCGCGGAGCATCCGCATGTCGAGCTCGACATCGAGGAGGGTCGCCACCGCGAGATCGCGGAATGGCTGCATGACCGGCGCATCGATCTCGGCGTCATCGCCTGGCCCAATCTCGATCCGCTGCTCGATCCGCTGGAGCCGATCGCGACCTTCCGCGAGCGCGCCCATCTCGTCGCGGCGCCCGAGCTTGCCCGCGCCATCGGCCCGTCGCCGACGCTTGAACGCATCTTCGAGGTCGCGCCGCGCTTCGTCACGCATCTGTGGTGGCAGGTGACGCCGGAGCCGATCCTCGCGATGCAGAAGATGGCGCGCGGCACCTCGCTGATGACGCTGGAGCCGAGCCGGGCACTGATCGAGCGCGGACTCGCCATCGGCCATCTGCTGGCGCCGCAGATCGCCGCCGATCGCGAATTCGGCCGCCTCGTCGTCGTCGATCCCGTCGATGCGCCGCCGATCGATCGCCGCTCGGCGCTGGTCGCGGGACGACCCGGCGAGCCGCCGCGCCCGCTCGCTGCCGATCTCGCCGCCCGCCTCGTCGCCCGCGCGCGGACGCTCGGCATTCTCGACACGGCCCGCGAGGACGCGCGCGAGGCGGATGAGGATGGCGCCGGCGAGGACGCCAGCGCCTGAGCCCGGCGCGCCCATGGCCTCGAAAAGCTGCGCTTTCGCCGCTTTGCCGCTTCTGGCGATGATGCTATGCAGCGCGCCATGAGCACCGAGCCCTTCGCCAATATCCGCAATTTCTCGATCGTCGCGCATATCGACCATGGCAAGTCGACGCTCGCCGACCGCCTGATCCAGCTCACCGG
>Ga0209930_1001658_pt1 | contig 32467 bp, 27 predicted proteins | sample ThiBiot_500_biof_2_FD_183948 | JGI IMG/M metagenome (GOLD analysis project Ga0209930, IMG submission 183948) | Wastewater bioreactor microbial communities from Cape Town, South Africa - Thiocy_cont_500_biof (SPAdes) | ecosystem: Engineered > Bioreactor > Thiocyanate-remediating >... | reverse complement strand
AGCGGTTCGAGCAGCTCGAGGAGACGCTGCAGATCTGCCTGCAGATGTGGTCCGACTCCGAGGAGGCGTACGACGGCGCGATCTGGCAGCTCGAGCGGACGCTGAACTCGCCGCAGAGCATCACGCGACCGCATCCGTACCTCATGATCGGCGGAGGCGGCGAGAAGAAGACGCTCCGGCTCGTGGCGCAGTACGCGGATGCCTGCAACCTCGGCGTGCGCGACGAACTCCCCACTCACAAGCTCGACGTGCTGCGCGGGCACTGCGAGGCGGTGGGGCGCAACTACGACGACATCGAGAAGACCGCGATGATCCCGGTCGGCCCCGACTCGACGCCCGAGCAGGTGGCCGCGCTGGTGGAGCAGCTCGCCGGGGTCGGCTTCACGGCGACGTACGTGTTCTCGGTGGGCATCGACGAGCCCGAGCGCGTCGTCGACCTCATCGCGGGGGCGAAGGCGCTCGCCTGATCCGCGGGTTCCCGGGATCTCGCGGCTGCAGACGGATTCGCGAGTCCCGGGAACGTCGCGTAAACTCTTCCGCGGTGACGTGTCCGAGCGGCCGAAGGTGCAACTCTCGAAAAGTTGTGTAGGGTAACCCCCTACCGTGGGTTCAAATCCCACCGTCACCGCCAGCGAGACCCACTCGACTGCATCAGTCTGATGTCGTTGGGTGGGTTTCTTCTTGGTTCTATCGGGTTCGATCGTTGCCAGAATCGTGCCCGTGACCCGGGGTTGAGCCGTAGGCCCCGAGCCTGCTCCGCGGAGACCTGAGACTGCTGAGGGGCCGCCGATCGGCGGATATCTCGGCCGCTCAATCGCTGGCTTGGCGGTTCCCACCGGCGGCCACGGCCGCGCAGCATTGGCCCATGACGAATTCGACCTCGGTGCAGCTCGCTTCGATCCGAGTAATCAGTGACGACCTGCCTGCCCTGGTTCACTTCTACGAGGTGCTGACTGGGTCTACTCCGCAGTACCTGACCGAAGACTTCGTCGAGTTCGTGACCCCGTCTGCCACATTCGCTCTCAGTGCCCCGGAGAGAGTCGCCTTCATCACCGAGAACACTCCGCGCGCGGGAGCCAACAACACCGCCATCGTGGAGTTCCTCGTCGGCGACGTCGAGGCGCTGTACAGCAGGTTGCGGTCAGTGTTCGGTGACGAGCTCGATGTCGTCCAGGAGCCGACAACGATGCCGTGGGGGAACCGATCCGTCTTGATTCGCGACCCAGAGGGGTCGTTGATCAACTTGTACACCCCAGTGACACCTGCGGGCTTGAAGTTGCAGGGGAACCGGACGCCGAAGATGCTTCCCGACAACGATTGAGCACTGCCGTGTCGCCGGATGCCTCCGGGCTCGGGTGTGACGACTCGATCGTGGACTGCTCAGCTTCGCGCAGATCACATCGTCCGCACCTCGCCACGGATCATCTCGAAGTCCGCGCCCGACGTCGCCACCGTTCTCGACACGACGTCGGAGAACCAGTCGAGGGCCCCCGCATGCTGTGTCGTCGCGCGCCGGTAGATGTCGAGCGCGATCGGCTCCATCTCGAACGGAAGCGGACCGGCGGTGATCGGCCAGGACGATGCCCACCCTGCGGCGATCGTCTCGGGGATGGCTGCGATGAGATCGGGGTTGCGAACCAGAAGCGGGGGAAGGGTGGCGAAGTGCTGGACGCTCATGATCGCGTCGGGCAGATCGTCGATCTGTCGGTGGGCGGCCTCGAGCAGATGAGCACCGGAGTCGCTCGCGACTGTTACCCGCGGCGCGGTGCGGTATTGCTCCAGAGTCATTCTCTGCGCGGCCGAGCCGCTCGCCGCCTGCACGGCGACGTACTTCTCCCGCTTGATCGGGGTTCTGGCGAAGTCACCAGCCAGGTCGAGCGGTGTGATCGCGAGATCGACGTTCCCCCGGGACAGCAGATCGACGACGCTGCCGGAGTCGAGGTGAATCACCTCCACCCGTGCGTGCGGCGCCTCGTCGTGGAGGGCCGTGAAGATGGCCGGCATCCACCCGATCTCGCCCAGCTCGGAGAGCGCGAGCCTGAAGGTGCGCTCGGACGTCGCCGGATCGAAGCCATGGACGGTCTCGAGCGTGCGCTCGATCGCCATCAGCGCCTCGCGAAAGCTGGGGAACAGCGCGTCGGCGAGAGGGGTGGGCCGCATGCCTCGGCCGGTCCTCTCAAACAGGACGTCATCCAGCTGTTCTCTGAGCCTGGCCAGCGACTGGCTCACCGCGGACTGCGTGACGAAGAGCCGTTCGCCGGCGACAGTCAGGCTTCTCGTCTCGTAGATCGCCACGAACACCTTGATGAGGTTGAGATCCACGCGCGCCTCCGCAGTAGCCGGCCTTATATCGCGATAAGCAATGATCATCTTACTTACCAACCTAACTAAGTATCGTAAATAACGAATCAGTCGTCCAGCTCCACCATCACGAACGAAGGAGTTCTCGTGTCCGAGTCCGCCGCCCAGGTCATCGCTCGAGCCGGAGGGGCCATCCCCGCGCTCCGTAACGCTCCGGATCGCCCGGCGATCTTCCCGGTCACGCCCGAATTCACAAACTGGCGTTCGGAGCAGCGTGCGTGGCGTGATGGCGTCGCCCTGCTCGACCAGTCGCATCACATGACCGATCTGTTCATCTCGGGACCGGACGCGCTGAAGCTCCTGTCCGATACCGGTGTCAACAACTTCTCGCGCTTCACGGTCGGCGACGCGAAGCAGTTCGTCGCCGTCAACTACGAGGGATACCTCGTCGGAGACGCCGTCCTCTTCTACCTCGCCGAGAACCGGTTTGATCTCGTCGGCTGGTACATGGTGATCGACTGGGTGCAGTTCATCGGCGAGACGGGCGACTACGACGTCACCTTCGAGCGGGACGCGAATTCGATCATGCGCGACCCAGGGAAGGACCCCGTGCTCTACCGGTACGAGATCCAGGGGCCCAAGGCGCTCGCCGTCATGGAGAAGGTCATCGGTGGCCCCGTCCCCGACACGAAGTTCTTCGGGACGCACACGTTCACCATCGCCGGCGTCCAGGTCGACTCGCTGCGTCACGGCATGGCGGGGCAGCCCGGATTCGAGCTCTTCGGGCCGTGGGCGGAGCGCGAGGGTGTGCGCGAGGCGATCTTGACGGCGGGGGAGGAGTTCGGGCTCGTACTGGCCGGTGCTCGCGCCTACTCCACAGCGAACCTGGAATCCGCCTGGGTTCCGTCGCCCATCCCGGCAGTATTCACGGGTGAGCGCACCGCCGAGTATCTCGACTGGCTGCCGGCGAGCCGCATCGGGTCGAACGCGGGCAGTTTCGTCTCCGACGACATCGAGGACTATTACCTCACGCCCTACGACATCGGATATGGCCGCACGGTGGCCTTCGACCACGACTTCATCGGGCGGGAGGCCTTGGAGAAGCGGGCCGAGAAGCAGAGCCGCAAGAAGGTCACCCTTGTGTGGAACCCGGCGGACGTCGCCGCGATCCAGCGTTCGCAGTACGAGCCGGGGACGCCGGCGAAGTATCTCGAGTTCCCGAAGGCGCGCTACGGCCTCTATCAGATGGACCGCGTGGAGGTCGGCGGAGAGCTCGTGGGCATCTCGCACGATGTCGGATACATCACCAACGAGCAGGCATTCGTCTCGCTCGCTTCGGTCGACCTGGAGCACGCCGAGCCGGGTACGGAGGTCACGCTCGTCTGGGGAGAATCGCCCAACTCGACGAAGCCGGCGGTCGAAGAGCACCGGCAGATCACCGTGCGTGCGACTGTTCAACCCGCCCCCTACTCGTCGTACGCCCGCGAGAACTACCGCAAGAACTGACATGGCGCGCGCATCCGTGACCGCACCCAACCGCGAGGCAGCGCTCGAACTGATCGGGGACTTCTCACTGGAGATGACCGGGAAGGACATTCCTGGTCTCGAGGAGGCGCGACACGCGATCCCGGCGGGAACGAAGGTGAACGTGACGTTCCTCGGCAACGAGGATCTGGAAATGCGAGTCTCGGCGGCGAAGGCCGTGAAGGACATGGGCTTCGTGCCGGTGCCGCACATCTCGGCACGTCGCCTGGGTTCGCGAGGGCAGCTCAAGGAGTTCCTCGAGCGACTGCAGAAGGTTGGAGCGGCGGAGCATGTGTTCGTCGTGGGTGGAGATCCGTCGGAGCCGGAGGGGCCGTACGCGTCGTCGTTCGACGTGATCCACACCGGCCTGCTGCTCGACTACGGCGCGCGTGAGGTGTCGATCGCCGGGTACCCCGAGGGCCATCCGGACATCACTCGTGCAGCGCTCTGGCAGCATCTCGACGACAAAGCGGCCGCGCTGAAGGAACAGGGACTCCGGTCGGTGATCCTCACTCAGTTCGCCTTCGACACCGAGCCCGTCGTCGAATGGATCCGCGGAGTGAGGCTGCGCGGCATCGATTCCCCGATCAGGGTAGGAACGCCCGGGCCCGCGGGCATCAAGCGGCTGTTGGGCTTCGCTCGGCGGTTCGGTGTCGGGGCGAACGCGATGATCGTGAAGAAGTACGGGTTCAGTCTGACGAACCTGATGGGGACAGCGGGGCCGGATCGCTTCGTGTCCGACCTGTCGGCCTCGATCGCCGGCGAGCCGGATCTCGGCGATGTCCGCCTGCACTTCTATACGTTCGGCGGCCTGCTCGCCACATCCGAGTGGGCAGCCGATTACGTGGCCGCGCAGAACTGAACGAGCGGAGAGCTCATGCCAAACGATGCGAAGCCGAACCGCGACGACGCGTGCCTCATCGTCCACGGCCCGGACCGGCCCGGGATCGTCGCCGCGGTCTCGACCCTGATCGGCCGCAACAAGGGCAACATCGTCGCCCTGGACCAATACACCGACGACCCCGACGGGGGACACTTCTTCCAGCGGGTCGTGTTCCACCGCCCCGACCTGCAGGCCGCGATGCCCGACATCGAAGCGGACCTGGCGAAGACCCTCACCCCGTTGGGGATGGAGTGGCAGCTGACGGATCAGTCGATCCCGAAGCGGATGGCGATCCTCGCCTCCACCAGCGACCACTGCCTGCTGGAGCTGTTGTGGCGGCACCGGCGGGGGGAGCTGCCGGTGACGATCCCGATGGTGATCAGCAACCACACCAACGTCGCCGAAGATGTCCGGTCGTTCGGGATCCCGTTCTTCCACGTCCCCTCCCAGGGCCCCGACAAGTCGGAGGCGGAAGCCCGCATCCTGGAGCTGCTGCAAGGGAACGTGGACTTCGTCGTCCTCGCCCGGTACATGCAGATCATCTCGGAGGACTTCCTCGACGAGGTCGGGGTGCCGGTGATCAACATCCACCACTCCTTCCTGCCCGCCTTCATCGGCGCCGCCCCCTACCGCAAAGCGAAAGAACGCGGCGTGAAACTCATCGGCGCCACCAGTCACTACGTCACCAAGGACCTCGACGAGGGGCCCATCATCGAGCAGGACGTCGCCCGCGTCGACCACGCCATGACCGCCCAAGACCTCCAAGCCCGCGGCGCGTACGTCGAACGCGCCGTCCTCTCCCGCGCCGTCCAATGGCACGCCCAAGACCGCGTCATCCGACACGGCAACCACACCATCGTCTTCCCCTGAGTAAGACCCTCGCGATGCGTGCCACCCCGACGCAGAATCGACGTGATGCGATCGTGGTCGACGAGCTGCGGCGCCTCGTGCTCGGGCCGACCATGGCGCCCGGTCGACGACTCGTGGAGTCGGCTCTCGCAGAGTCACTGGGAACGTCCAGGGCGAGAGTGAGGTCGGCGCTGGAGCGACTTGCGGGAGAGGACCTCGTCGAACTGCGCCTCAATCGGAGCGCCATAGTCAAGGGCATCGGGGCGCGGGAAGCGCTGGAAGCCCTCGACGTGAGCAAGTCCCTCGAGGCGCTCGTCGTGATGCTGGCCGTGCACCGCCGCACATCCGGAGACGTGGACGAGCTCGGGGCGCGGCTCCTCGAGCTGGGGAAGGCGATCGCGGCCGGCGACTCCGTGACGGTCGACGGGCGCGAGGAGGAGCTCTACGCGGCGATCGTCGACACCGCGCGCCACGAGGTCGCCAAGAAGACGCTCATCGGACTTCGCGCGCGCCTCGCGCACGTGAATCGCGACGTCAACCGCGATGCGGGATATTTGAACCGCCGCCACTTCGCGTATGTCGAGCTTGTCGACGCGATTCGATCAGCTGACGCGGAACGCGGCCGCGAGGCCATGATCCGCGTCGCGAGCGGGACGCGCGATCTGCTCGTCGACAGACTGCGCTCGCGCGTCTGAGAGACAGCCCGCCAACTGGCGGGAGTCGCGGGGCTCAAACGCCACGATCGGCGGTAGATATCCGCTCCGGCCGTTGAAAGCCTCGAGGGATAGAACTCCCTCCCCGAAGGACGAAGATCCGATGACGTATCCGACCATCTCTCGAGCTGTCGTCGTTGCCGATCACGACGCCGGCATCGAGATGCGCGAACTCGCCGTGCCCGAGCTCGCCGAGAACGGGATCCTGGTCGAGATCGAGGCGGCCACCGCCTGCGGCACGGATCTTCATATCGCGCGGGGGCATATGCGCCACGCGCCCACCGTCAGGCCGCCTCTCGTGCTCGGACACGAGATGGTCGGACGCATCGTTGCTCTCGATGCGGGTCGCCGAGCCGACTCTCTCGGACGGCCGCTCGCCGAGGGCGATCTGATCGCGTGGGCGTCGCCGTGGTGCGGCAACTGCTTCTGGTGCGCAGTGGCGCACCAGCCCACCCTGTGCGTCAACGCGAATCTCAACGGCTTCGGTCCGCTGCATCAGTTCCCTCACCTCACCGGGGGATTCGCCGATCTGGCCTACGTGTCACCGAACTCGCGCGTGGCCCGCGTGCCGGAAGGCGTCTCCGCGGCCCTGGCATCGTCGGCAACGTGCGCCTTCCGCACCGTCGTGCACGCCTTCGAGACGGTCGGACAGCTGCGACCGACGGACTCCCTCGTCATCCAGGGGTCCGGCGCGGTCGGGCTCTACGCGACGGCGTACGCCAAGATCATGGGGATTCCCCACGTCATCGTCATCGGTGCACCCGACGAGCGGCTCGCCCTGGCACAGCGATGGGGAGCCTCGGTGACGATGAGCATCGAGTCGACGACGCCGGAGGAACGCCTGGAGCGGGTTCTGCACGCCACCGATGGACGCGGCGCCGACATCGTCGCCGAATGCAGCGGATTCGCACCCGCCTTCACCGAGAGCCTGTCTCTCGTGCGACGCGGTGGCCGCGTCCTCGTCGTCGGAGCTGCCGATCCTCGGCCGAGCGCGGTGCTCGCGACCAACTTCAACATGCGCCAGATCTCGGTTTCGGGCAGCATCTCGGCGGACATCTCCCACTACTGGCGAGCACTTTCGCTCCTATCGGATCGTGCAGACGAGTTCGACTTCTCCGCGTTGCTGGGCGCTTCGCACGGCCTGGACGAGGTGGAGGACGCCCTTCAGGAACTCGAGCGCGGCGCGATGAAGCCGATCATCATTCCCCGTCTTCCGCGCTCTCGCGGCGCAGCAGCATGACCTGCCCGAGGGCGGAACTCGCGCTCGCGAACGCGATCGTCGCTCACGAGGGAGTCGTCGATGCCTGGGGCCACGTCAGCATTCGGAAACCGGGGAGTGCCGACGACTTCCTGCTGAGTGCTGCGGTGCCGCCGTCGCTCGTCACCGAGGACGACATCCTCGACCTCGACGTTGCGACCGGCGAGGTCGTCGGGGGCGGAAAGTCCTACCTCGAACGACATGTTCACGCGGCGATCTATCGCGTGCGTCCTGACGTCGGTGCGGTTGTGCATTGCCATACTGCCGAGCTGCTCCCCTTCGGTGTGGCGGGTCGGCCGATCGTGCCCCTGTCGCACACGGATGCGTTCCTGGCCGATGGCTGCCCCGTCTTCGAGATCCGGGATGCCCGCGTCGAAACCGACACGATGCTGGTCGACTCGGGAGAGCTGGGCGACGCGCTCGCTCGCGCGCTGGGGAGTGCTCCCGTCATCCTGATGCGTGGCCACGGGGCGACGGTCGTCGGCGCGGACCTGCGCGAGGCCGTCTATCGCGCGATCTACCTCCGACACGCGGCGGCGTTGCAGCTCGCCGCGATCTCTCTGGGCGACGTTCGACCTCTCAGCGACGCGGAAGCGCGTGAGATGGCCAAGGCACTCGGAGCGACGGCGGATCGCTCATGGAACTACTGGCGCTCGCGGATCAGCGCGTCGCCTCTCTATCGAAGGAGTCGAGGATGACTGACCGCACGCACGAGTCGCTGCGCGCCCGCGCCGAGGAGCTCACCGCAGGCGCCTGGAAGATGCTGATCGACGGGCAGCTGCGCTACGCATCCGACGGCGCCGCCTTCGACGTGATCTCGCCGACCAGCGCAGAGGTCATCGCGCGGGTGCCGAACGCGACGGAGGACGACGTGGACGAGGCTGTGGCCGCCGCGCAGCGGGCGCACGCGGGGTGGGCCGCGCTGTCCCCCACCGAGCGCGCAGATCACGTCTTCCGGCTCGCAGAGATCATCCAAAACCATAAGGAGGACCTGGCGATCCTCGACGCCGTCGACGGCGGAGCTCCGATCGCCGTGATGGCTTCCGATGTGGACCATGCCTCGAACGTCTGCCGCTACTTCGCCGGTCTCGCGCTCGAGGTGAAGGGCTACTCGGTTCCGCTCACGACGGGCACGCATTTCACCGTCCGCGAGCCGTTCGGCGTCGTGGCCGCCATCGTGCCGTTCAACCACCCGATCCTGTTCGCCGTCGTCAAGATCGCGGCGCCGCTCGTCGCGGGCAATTGCGTGATCCTGAAGCCCGCCGAGGCGACCCCGCTCTCGGCGCTGCATCTCGCGACGTTGATCGCCGACGCCTTCCCGCCCGGCGTCGTGCAGATCGTCTCGGGCGACGGACCCAGCGTGCCCCGGAAGCTCGTCCGGCACCCCGACATCGCGCGGATCACCTTCACCGGAAGCGAGACGACGGGGCGCAACATCCTGCGCGATGCGGCCGACACCGGCGTGAAGGACGTCACCCTCGAACTCGGCGGCAAGAACGCCCTCATCGCCTTCCCCGACGCCGACCCTGAGGAGGTCATCACCGGAGCGTTCCGTGGGATGAATTTCGCATGGTCGGGGCAATCGTGCGGGTCAACTTCGCGACTCGTGATCCATGAGAGCCTGGCCGACCGGGTCGTCGAGGGGTTGAGGAACCGGCTTCGCGAACGCCGGATCGGGGACCCTCTCGACCCATCGAACGAGCAGGGTCCGCTCGTGGACGGGCGCCAGCTCGAGCGCGTGCGGGTCTTCGTCGACGACGCTGTCGGAGAGGGCGCCCACCTGGTCGCCGGCGGGGCGGCTCCAGCCGACGCAGGCGACGGGTTCTTCTTCGAGCCCACGATTCTCGACCATGTCTCTCCCGCGGATCGCGTCGCGCAGGAGGAGATCTTCGGGCCTGTGCTCTCGGTGATCCGCTGGAGTGACGAGGACGATCCTGTCGAGATCGCCAACGGCGTCCGCTACGGACTCACCGGAAGCGTCTACACCAACGATGTGCGCGTTGCGATGCGGACTGCTCGACGGCTCAAGGCGGGGTACATCTGGGTCAACGGATCCGGCCGTCACTTCGTCGGCATGCCATTCGGCGGGATGAAGTCATCCGGCTTGGGCCGTGAGGAGTCGATCGAGGAGCTGCTCAGCTTCACGCAGCTCAAATCCGTCCACATCGTCGACGAGAGCCCGAGATAGCCGGACCCCGCCACTTGCTGGATCCCGACCCGAACTGACCTCCGAATGGCGGTCGGAAGCCCGCATCCGCCGGGCGACCATGTATCTGCTCGCTGCGGCTTCGGTCGCGGTCGATCGATAGCACGAAGGAGAACTCATGTCGATTCACGAGCCCCGCACGCACCATCAGCCGGAGTTTCACGACGCCGTGATCGTCGGGGCCGGCTTCAGCGGGATCTCCGCTGCGCGCGAGCTGCTGAACACGGGCCGACAGGACTTCCTCATCCTCGAGCGTGCCGCCGAGATCGGCGGAGTGTGGCGCGAGAACCGCTATCCGAATGCCGCATGCGATGTCCCGGCGCACCTCTACAGCCTGTCGTTCGCGCTGAACCCGAACTGGTCGAGCAACTTCGCGCCGTGGTGGGAGATCCAGTCCTACATGGAGGACGTCGTAGACGGTCTCGGTGTGCGCGATCGGATTCGCTATGACACCGAGCTCGTCGCGGCGCGGTGGGACGAGGATGCCGCGGTCTGGCATCTGGTCCTCGCAGACGCCACGCGCCTCGATTGCCGCAATCTGATCTCCGCGGTCGGCGCCCTGAGTCGTCCGTCGATCCCCGACCTCCCGGGGATGGGCGAGTTCGCCGGTGCGATCTTCCACACGGCCGAATGGCACGACGGCATCGATCTCACCGGCAAGAGGGTCGTCGTGGTGGGCGCTGGGGCGAGCGCCGTCCAGGTGGTCCCGTACGTCGTCGACCACGCGGCGGCCACCCTCGCGGTCGTGCGCACGGCACCATACGTGATGCCGAAGCCCGAAGAGCTCTACGGCGAGTTCGAGAAGGCGTTCTTCGCGTCGCATCCGGAGGAGCTCCTCGCGCGACGGGAGAAGGAGTACACGGGCTTCAACGTGTCGACGCGGGCGCAGGCGGCGATGGACGAGGACTTCCTCCGCGCGCGGGAGGCGGACTGGCGCGCCCACCTCGACGCGTCCGTCAGCGACCCGGCACTGCGCGAGATCCTGACCCCCGACTACCGATGGGGATGTCGTCGACCCGTCGTCTCGAACGCGTTCTACCCCGCCCTCGCCGACGCGAGGACGGAGGTGTGGGACGTCGGCATCGCGGCGTTCACCCCGGATGGCGTGGTCGGCGCGGATGGGCGGGAGTGGGCCGCGGACGTCGTCATCTTGGCGACGGGCTTCCGCGGGACGGAGCTCTTCGAGGGCGTCGAGTATCTCGGCCGTGAGGGTCGCAGTCTCCGGGAGACGTGGGGTGCCGAGCCCGAGGCCTACAAGGGCACGCTCGTGGAGGGGTTCCCCAACCTCTATCTGACGACGGGACCGAACACGCAGGCGTCCGGGTCGATCATCGGGATCATCGAGGCGCAGACCCGTATGATCGCGGACCTCATCGATCTCTGCGAGCATCGGGGCGCGACAGCGCTGTCGGTCACGGCGGAGGCGCAGGCGCGGTACAACCACTGGCTCGCGGAGGAGATGGCCGGGACGGTGTGGGAGGCCGGCGGCTGCAGCAGCTGGTATCGCGCGGGTGGCACGGGCAAGGTCGTGACGAAGTTCCCCGGGGCGCTCGAAGACTTCGAGCGCATCACCCAGGACATCGAGCTGTCGGACCTCGAGCTGAGCACGGATGTCGGTGGCGCGAGGGAGACATCCGAACGTGTCGGCGCCTGACTCGGGATCACCGGAGATCCGCACCGGGTGGGCCGGCGGGCGTCCTCCGCTCGACCCCGAACTGGGTGCTGTGCTGGCCTCGCTTCCACCGGGGTCTCTGGCCGGCGTGGACCTGGAGGGCATCGCGGCGCTGCGCGAGACCCTGGCGGCGAGGGTGGTCGCGCGGGAGCGCATCGAGGCGTTCGGCGTGCACATCGAGGATGTCGGTCTGACGTCGTTCGACGGCGCGCAGATCGCGCTCTCCACGATCACCCCGACCGGGGTACGCGCGGCGGCGCCGTGCCTCTACTTCATCCACGGCGGCGGCATGATCGCCGGCACGCGGATGCTGCGCGCCGACGCGCTTGCGGAGACCGCTGTCGAGTTCGGGCTCATCGTCGTGACGGTGGAGTACCGACTCGCGCCCGAGTGGCCGTATCCCGCTGCCGTCGAGGACTGCTACGCCGGACTCGAATGGATCGTGAAGCACGCGTCGCCTCTGGGCATCGACCCGGAGGTGCTCATCGTGCAAGGCGCGAGCGCCGGCGGCGGACTGGCGGCGGGCGTGGCGCTGATGAGTCGTGACAGGAACGGCCCGAGGATCAGCAATCTGATCCTTCAGGCGCCGATGCTCGACGATCGCAATACGTCGACATCGAGTCGTGAGCTGCACGCCGATGCACCCTGGGACCGTCAGTCCAATCTCACCGGGTGGCATGCACTCCTCGGCGAAAGCAGTGGTGGGCCGCTGACACCGAGCTACGCCGCGCCGGCTCGCGCAAGGGATCTGTCGGGAATGCCCCCGACCTTCATCGACGTCGGTCAGGTCGAGACCTTTCGCGACGAGGCGATCGAGTTCGCGGCGCGCTTGTCGGGCTCGGGTACGCCAGTCGAATTCCACCTGTGGCCAGGCGCCTGGCACGGGTTCGATTACACGGCCCCGCACGCCGCGGTGTCGCAGCTCGCGAACGACGCGCGACACGCCTACCTGCGTCGCGCGATCACCGATGCGTCCTTCTGATGGCAGTGTCGAGTCGGGACCCGCCATGTGGCTGAACCGCGGTCACATCGCCATACGAACGGCGGTGCCGGACGAATGTCCCCCATGGAAATCTGAGTTCCGCGTCAGCCCCACCGGCGCGGAACCATCGGCGAAGAAGGCGAAAGAAGCTATGGCGCGGCACCCGCATGTACTCATCACCGGCGCTGGCATGCTGGGTGCTCACGCGGCCAGGCTCTTCCTCGCGCGCGGATGGGGCGTCACTCTCGTGGATCGGGAGGTGAAGGAACGTTACCTGCAGGACATCCTCGGAGAAGACGCACCGGTCACGATGATCCAGGTCGATTTGAGCGACGAGCATGCGACCGCGCAGGCGCTGCAGGATGTCCGGCCGGACGTGGTGTTGAACACCGCGGCACTGGTCGCCGCACGGGCACAGCTCGACCCGGTCCTCACGCTCGACATCAACGTCAAGATGCCGCTGCGGCTGGCCCAATGGGCGACGTCCGTCGGCGCCGAGAGATTCGTCTCGATCAGCAGCTTCGGCGTCTATGCGGCGGACCAGACGACACGGATCACCGAGAGCTCGCCGACCATGTCGCCGCACGTGTCGCACTACGGCGCCTCGAAGGCGGCGATGGAGAACATCCTCGGGGCGTACGCCGTCGCTTCCGGACTGAAGTGCGTGATGATCCGTCCCGCCATCATCTATGGGTACGGCCCGAACCTCGGGGGATCGATCGCGAGCGCCATCCTGGAGGATCTCGTCGTCAGGGCGGTACGCGGCGAGGCTGTCGTGCTCCCGCCGGGGATGACCTCGGAGTCCGAGTACACCTACGTCGGCGATGTCGCCGAGGCCGCGTTCGGCGCCGCGACGTACGACACTGATGATGTCTTCGCGGTGTTCAACGCCGGATCGCAGCAGACCACATCCACGACGCGATTCGCGGACGTGCTCCGCGCGCTCTTCCCCGACGTGTCCGTCACGGAGGCGCCCCGGGACGACACGCTGTTCGGGCCTCCCCGTCAGCAACACGCGACGGATCTGACGAGGACGATCGACACGCTGCAGATCCCCGTGCCGCGCACCATCGAGGCCGGCCTCGCGCAGTTCGTGGACGACCTGCGCAGCGCCAGCCACCTCGACCACGTGACCTCACTGAGTTGGAGATGAGCGCTGCATGACCCGTGCGTGAACGCATCTCTCGAATCACGCACCGACCGTGCTCGCCGGATAGTGAGCGGAAAGCCAGACGAAGGAGTCAGAAGTGAAGTATGTGATCGGTATCGACGTCGGAGGAACCTTCACCGACGCGGTGGCGGCCGACGACGCCGGCAACGTCATCGGCGCCAAGACGCCGTCGACACCCGCCGACTATTCGATCGGGGTGCTGGCCGCGATCAGCGAGCTCGCCACCCAGCTCGAGCTCGACGAACGCACGCTGCTCGAGAACACCGAGTACATCGCACACGGCACGACCGCGAGCATCAACGCACTCGTCACGGGGAATGTCGAACCCGTCGGATTCCTCACCTCGAAGGGTCACGGCGACTCCATCGAGATCATGAACATCGAAGGACGATACCTCGGGCTCACAGCGCAGGAGATCCAGGACTCCATCAACCTCCACAAGCCTGCGCCGCTCGTGCCGCGCCGCCGCGTCAAGGAGGTGACCGAGCGCATCGATCGACGCGGTAACGTCGTGGTCGCACTCGACGAGGAGGAAGTCCGCGTCGCCGTCTCGCACCTGCTCGCCGAGGGCGTCCAAGCCATCGCGGTATCCTTCCTCTGGTCGTTCCAGAACCCCGCGCACGAGCAGCGGGTAGCGGAGATCATCGCCGAGATGTCGCCCGAGACGTTCGTCGCGGTCTCCAGCTTCGTGTCACCGCGCATCCGCGAGTTCTCCCGCAGCTCGACGACGATCATGAGCGCCCAGCTGGGGCCGGCACTGCGTCGATACCTGAGGCCGCTCGTGAGGGAGCTGGGCGAGCGAGGAATGCAGGGTCCGCTCCTGATCATGCAGAGCTCCGGCGGCACGATCTCGGCCGAAGAGGCGCCGGCGTCGGCGATCACGACCGTCGGCTCCGTGTTGAGCGGTGGCGTGGTCGGCGCGGCTCGTGTGGCCAACCAGCTCGGTCACTCGAACGTCGTCACCGCCGACGTCGGCGGCACCACTTTCCTCGTGGGCATGGTGGTCGGAGGCGAGCCGGTGCGCGCCTCGAGCACGATCATCAACAAGCACCCGATCAACGTCCCGACCATCCGGGTGGACGCGATCGGATCCGGCGGCGGTGCGATCGCGTGGATCGATCAGGGCGGGAACCTCCGCGTCGGGCCCAAGAGCGCGGCCGCCGTTCCCGGGCCGGCCGCTTACGGAATGGGGGGAACTGAACCCACCGTCACGGACGCGGACGTCGTGCTCGGCATCATCGATCCGGACTACTTCCTCGGCGGCAAGCGCAAGCTCCGGGTCGACCTCGCCGAGGCCGCCTTGCTCGAGAAGATCGGTCGCCCGCTCGGTCTCACCGCGAAGGAGGCCGCTGCCGCGATCTACGAGGTGCAGAACGCGCAGACGGCGGACCTCGCGCGGAAGGTCGTCGTGGAGTCCGGGTACGACCCGCGTGGGTTCGCGATGTATGCGTTCGGTGGGGCGGGGCCGATCCACGCGGCAGCCATCGCGACCGAGCTGAAGGCGAGCGAGCTGGTCGTGCCGCTCGGGGCCGCCGCCTCCGGATTCTCCGCGTTCGGACTGGCGGCGTCGGATGTGGCCGTGACGGCCGAGGTCTCCGATCCGGCGCCCTTCCCCCTCGACCCCGCCGAGGTGCAGCGCAACTTCGATCGCCTGACGAAGCAGGTCACCAATGCGCTCGAGCGGCAGGGAGTGGCCTTCAGCTCAGTGAACATCTACCGCGAGTTCGACGCCCGGTACTCCGGCCAGATGTTCGAGGTCACCGCCGATGCGCCGTCCGATCCGACGATCGACGAGGCAACGGTCGACGCGATGGGCGAGATCTTCGACGCGCGCTACGTCGAGCTCTTCGGCACCGGCTCCGCCTTCGCCGACAGCGGGCGGGAGCTGATCTCGTACCGCGTCCGCGGCGTCGGGGTGCTGCCGTACCAGCCGACCCTGCCGGCGCACGCCCCCACGACGGACTTCGACGCATCCGGCGCGATCAAGGGGTACCGGCAGGTGCATCTGCAGCACGAGCGGGGCTTCGAGAAGACCGCGATCTACGACTACGCGAAGTTGCGGAGCGGGCACCGTTTCCCCGGCCCCGCCGTCATCGAAGTCGCGACGACCACCGTCACCATCCCGGCGGACCGTGAGGCCCGCGTCGACGAGTTCGGCAACATTCGCGTCGACCTGTCAGAAAGGACCGCCCAGTGAGCACCACCCACTCTCCGGCCGATGCGGGGCTCGGCAAGTTCCAGAGCCGCCCGATGCCGATGGATGAGCTGAAGCGCCGTATCTCGCCCCAACTGCCCCTCCACGAGCTGCCCGCCGATCAGCCCGAGATCGACCCTCTCACCTACGAGGTGCTTCGGCACCGGATGTGGTCGATCACCGAGGAGATGGGGGAGACGCTCAAGAGGATGTCGGGCTCCCACGCGGTGACCGAGGCGAACGACATGGACGTCGCGATCTGCGACGAGTTGGGCCAGCCGGTTCAGGTGGGCCTCTACAACACGGGCCTCATCTCGTCGATGGATCTCGCGATCTACTGGATTCTCCAGCACCGCAGCGACAGCCCCGGCATCCACGAGGGCGACATGTTCCTCACCAACGATCCTTGGGTCGGTGGCGGGCTCCACCAGAACGACACCGCGATCATCGCGCCGATCTTCTGGGAGGGTGAGCTGTTCGCCTGGACGAGCGCGATCTGCCATCTCGTCGACGTGGGCGGCAGCAAGCCCGGTTCGTCCGACCTCGAGGCGGTGGACGTCTTCAGCGAGGCCGTCCCCACTCCTCCGATCGCCGTCGTGCGCGGCGGCCAGATCCAGGCGGACGTCTTCGACTCCTTCCTGCGCCGCTCCCGCCTGCCGCACCACGTCGAGCTGGATCTGCGATCGCAGATCGGCGCCAACCAGCTCGCGCAACGGCGCCTGACCGAGCTTGTCGAGCGCTATGGCGCGAACACGGTCAAGGCCGTGATGAAGCGGATGATGAATGACGCCGAAAGCCGTCTCCGCGCCCGACTGAGCAGCATTCCGGATGGATCGTGGAGCGCGGTGAGCTACCTCGAGCAGTCCGGGATCGGCGATCGGGATCTGCACAAGCTCGCCGTGACCCTCACGAAGACGGGCGCCCAGATGTCGTTCGATTTCACCGGAACGGCACCCCAGAGCGGCATGATCAACTGCCCGTATTCGGGCATGCGGGCAGGCGTGATCATGGCGGTAATGCCGCTGCTCGCAGGCGATATCCCGTGGTCGGCCGGCGGACTGCTGCGGTGCTTCGACATCGTCACCGAGGAAGGCACGATCAACAACGCCACCTTCCCCGCCGCCGTGGGCTGGGGGTCGATCACATCGGGTCTCGGAACCATGAACGTGGTGTCGGAGGTCATCGGCCGCATGGTCGACACCTCGCCTGACCTCGTCGAGCGCGTGCAGGCGTCGTGCACGAGCACGTACGACGTTGTCACCCTCGCCGGTGTCGATCGGGAGGGGGCGCCTAACGTCAACATCGTCTTCACGCCGATGGCGGGTGGCTTCGGAGCGCGTCCCTACGAGGACGGCGCCGACACCGCCGGATCACTGAACATCCCGATGGGGCGCGCGCCCGATGTCGAGATGCAGGAGCTGTCCGGTCCGTACCTGTTCCTCTGGCGTCGCGAGGAGGTCGACTCCGGCGGAGCCGGTCGGTTCCGCGGCGGGTTATCGGCGTCCACCTGCCTCATCCCGTATGAGACATCGAGCCCGCTGTTCGGCGCCTTCTCGACCAACGGGAAGGCTCGAGCCGAGGTCAACGGATTGGCGGGTGCGTATCCCGGGGGCGCGGGGCTCGACGTGATCGTGCGCGACGCGGATATCCCGTCGATGCTGGCGGCCGGGGTCATCCCTGCCAGCCTCGAGGAGATGGGCGGGCACATCGAGGTCGTGCCGAACCGGATGGAGACGTTGATCAACCTGGTTGATGCGATCTACATCCAGCCCACGGGCGGCGCGGGATACGGCGATCCGCTCCTGCGCGAGCCCGCTGCGGTCGCGCTGGACGTCGCAAACGGCAAGGTGAGCGCAGTGACGGCGACGAACGTGTACGGGGTCTGCCTCCTCCCGGACGGGGGAGCCGACGTCGACGCGACCATTCGCCGACGGTCCGAGTTGCGCGAGTCGCGGCTGGGAGCGCGTCCGGCGCGCGAGGTCGGGGGCGGCGGCGAGTTCGACGCATCGCTCGACGAGAACCTCGCCGTCGTGCATGTCGGATCGTCCGAGGTGGTGCGATGCAGGCAGTGCGGGCACGACGTGGGCGCACGGGGATCGGACCTCGCCACGGCGCTCGTGAGACGCGACGCCGCGTTGCCCGCAGCAATCCCGGGCATGCGCGCGAAGGCCGACGACTACGTCGACCAGGAGCTCGTGTTCCGCGCGTACTTCTGCCCGGGGTGCGCCACGCAGCTTCGCACCGAGGTCGTGCCGTCCGACGAAGCACCGATCATCCGGTAGCCCCCGGCCGCGTGCGGCAGGGGCGGAATGTCACCACCACGGCACGCAATCCCCACCAACAGAAACGAGGAAGACAATGATGTTTCCCGCCCGACGAATAGGAGCCGTGGCGATCAGCGTGCTGATCGCATCGACTCTCGCCGCGTGTTCCAGCTCTCCGTCCGCGGATAGGGGCACGAGCGGATCGGATACCTCGGCCGCTCGGAGCGCTGCGCAGAAGCGCATCGACCCCTATCTGGCCGAACAGGATCCGATCCGCATCTCCCCGCTGTCGGGAACGCTCGACAAGTCGCTCACCGTGGCGATCTCGACGTGCAGCCTTCCGGTCTGTCACACGACGACCGACGCCGCCGTCGAGGCGGCCAAGGCCATCGGCTGGAAGGTGCGCGAGTACGAGTCGGAGCTCACGCCCGAGGCGTACGTGGCCGTCTGGGATCAGATCATGCAGGATCCGCCGGATCTCATCGCCTACACGCCCGTCGTCCCCGATGCGGCGATCTCGGCGCAGCTCAAGGCCGCGGCCGATCGCCACATCCCGGTCGTGTCGATCGCCCCGGCGGGCGACCGCCCGAACAAGAACGGGCCCGTGTTCGCGGCGTACGCGAGCTCCCCCACGTTCCTCGAGTCGGGTTCTCTGATGGGAGACACCATCGTGGCCGACGGCGGGACGGGAACCGACACGGTCTTCGTGTGGGATCCGGCGCTGTCGACGATCTGGAACCCGCTCAAGGACGGGTTCGAGAAGTCCCTGGCGACGACGGGCTCGACGTCCGATGTGTTCGAGGCTCCGACGTCGGGAATCGGTACGGCCGTGCCGGGGCAGATCGTCAGCTACCTGCAGAGCCACCCCAAGGTGAAGTACGTCGCGTTCGCGCTCGGCGACTACACAGTGGGCGTGCCGGCGGCGCTCGAGGCGGCCGGACTGTCGGACCAGGTGAAGATCGTCACGCTCCAGCCGCAGGCAGGCAACCTCGCCGACATCAAGTCGGGAAAGGAGTTCGCCTCGATCGCGCAGGAGAACACGACCGCCGGATGGCGGGCCATCGACGGGCTCGCCAGACTCTCGCTGGGCGAGAAGCCCACCGACGACTGGTTCGAGCCGTCGGGATGGCACCAGATCTTCGTAGCCGACAACGTGACGGAGACGACGAAGGTCCCCACGACGCCGGGCACGCCGGATTCGTTCCTGACCGCCTGGGGCGTCAACTAGCCATGTCGAGCCGAGTAGCGCATGCAGAGGAGGATCCGCCGCCGGTGCCGGCGTCCGCGGCGGCCGCCGCGCTCGAGATCAGGTCACTCAGCAAGACCTTTCCCGGTGGCCGCGGGCTGATCGAGGCGGATCTGGTGATCCAGCCCGGCACCGTGCATGCGCTACTCGGCCAGAACGGCTCGGGCAAGTCCACGCTCATCAAGGTGCTGGCCGGCGTCTACCAACCGGATCCCGGCGCGACGGCGTCCGTCCACGGAGAATCGTTCGACCTCGGATCGGCTGCCGCTGCGGATGCGCACGGCATCCGCTTCATCCACCAGGATCTGGGACTCGTGTCCAGCCTCGATGTCACCGACAACCTCAGGCTGGGGCGTCGATACGCCTCGCGCTGGTGGCTCTCGGACCGCAAGGAGCGGCGCATCGCACGCGATCTGCTGCAGGGGTTCGGCGTCGACGTCGACACCTCGGTGAGCGTGGGTGAGCTGTCCCAAGCGAGGCAGACGATGGTCGCCATCGCGCGAGCGCTGAGTGACGGCGACCGACCCGGTCGCCTCATCGTCCTCGACGAACCGACGGCATCTCTGCAACGCGAGGAGGTGCGCTACCTCTTCGAGCTCATCGAGCGTCTGCGCGACAGCGGCAACAGCATCCTCTACGTCACGCACCGACTCGAGGAGGTCTTCGAGATCGCCGACGACGTGACCGTCCTGCGCGACGGGCGCAACGTCGTCAGCCGGCCCGTGGCCGGACTCGATCACGACTCGCTGGTCGAGCTCATCATCGGTCGGCCGCTCGAAGCCTTCTACCCCGACAGCCCCGCGCCGAGCAGCCAGGTCGTCCTGCGCGTGCAGGACCTGTCCGGTCCTACCGTCCACGATGTCTCCTTCGATGTGCACCAGGGGGAGATCCTCGGGATCGCCGGACTGCTCGGCTCGGGCTACGAAGAGTTGCTGTTCCTCATGGCGGGGGGTGAACCGCGAGACACGGGGACCATCGAGCTTCACGGTCGCCCGATCCCGTCCGGCGATCCCGGAGCGGCGATCCGCGCCGGGCTCGCCTTCGCCCCGGCGGATCGTAAGAGGCTGAGCGCCATTCCGGCGTGGAGTCTGCGCGAGAACCTGACCCTCCCCGCCCTCGCTCCGTTGCGGAATCTCTGGCTCAGCGATCGTTCCGAGAACAGGGATGCGGCGGCCTGGCTGGATCGTGTGCAGGTGCGCTTCCCACCATCGACGCTGTTCTCCCTGCTGAGCGGGGGCAATCAGCAGCGCGTGGTCCTTGCGAGGTGGCTCCGGACCGGCGCGTCGGTGATGTTGCTGCAGGAGCCGACGAACGGCGTCGACACCGGGGCGAAGCACGCCATCTACTCGGCCATCGAGGAGACCCTCGCGTCCGGCACGGCGGTCGTGATCTCGTCGTCGGACGCCGAAGAGCTCTGCGCCATCTGCGACCGGGTGATCGTCATGAACGGCGGCCGCATCGGGGTCCTTCTCGAGGGCGCCGGCCTGACGGTCGAGCGACTCCTCGTCGCTTGCATGAAAGATTCCTCGACGGAAAGGAACGTGTCTTGAGCGCGACCGAGATCTCCTCCCGACCCGCAGATCAAGCGACCCCCTCGCTCCCTCGGCCGGGCCGCACACGCGTGAACCTGGGGTTCAGCAGATTCAGCGGCCTCTACGTGTGGGCCGTCATCATCGCGATCTTCAGCGTGTGGGTGCCGAGCGTCTTCCTGACCCGCCAGACGCTCATCAGTCTCGTCTCCGATGAAGCGGTCACGGCGATCCTCGCCCTGGGTCTGCTCTTCACCCTCGCTGCCGGCGCGTTCGACCTGTCCATCGGTCAGAACCTGGGCGTGAGTGCGCTCATCACCGCCACGTTGTCGACCGTCGCAGAGTGGGATCCGTGGCTGTCGGCGCTCGTGGCGATCGTCTGCTGCACGATCGTCGGGCTGGTGAACGGACTGCTCGTAGCCAGGGTCGGCATCAACAGCCTGATCGCGACGCTGGGCATGACGTCGGTCCTCCTCGCTCTCTCCCAGGTCATCTCGGACCAACAATTCCGCGGGCCGGTCCCCGACGGTTTCCGCGCGCTCACGGCGTGGCAGCCGCTCGGCATCCCGGCGATCGCGATCTACGCGATCGTGCTCGCCTTCCTCGCCTGGTACGTTCTCGAGCACACGCCGTTCGGCCGCAAGATGTACGCGACCGGCGCGAGCCCTGAGGCCGCGTTCCTCTCCGGTGTCCGCACCTCGCGATACCTGCTCCTCTCGTTCGTCTTCTCCGGGTTCGCGGCCGGCGTCGCGGGAGTCCTGCTCACGTCCAAGATCGGCAGCATCGGTCCCACGATCGGACCGAGCTACCTGCTCCCATGCTTCGCGGCATGCTTCCTGGGGACGACGCAGATCAAGCCCGGCAAGTTCAACGTGTGGGGCACGCTCATCGCGATCGGCCTTCTCGCGACAGGCGTGAAGGGGCTGCAGCTCGTCGGCGGCCAGCAGTGGATTACGGATGCCTTCAATGGTGTGGCGCTGATCGGTGCCGTCTCGATCGCGGTCGTCGCATCCCGTCGCGCTGCCGCCGGGCGACGGAGAAACGGAGCCCGCGCGCAGTGATGCGCGGGCGGCCGCACGAGAAGATGATGGAGGCGCGGGCATCATGTGTCCGCAGAAGTCAGTCCAGGAGACACATGCAAGAGGGGTTCGGGCGACTCAGGCAACTCGAGGCCTCTGCGGCCGACGCGTTCCGCGTCATCCGCTACTTCGACTCGCTGGTCGCGAATCGGGCGGGTCTCGATTCCCTGCTGCGTGCCGGTGCGGTGCTGACCGAGAGCGTGGTGGGGTTCGCGGATCTCGACCGCCGTCTCGAGCTACGTGTTTCCCCCGAGGGTCGCGTCGCCGAGGATCCGAGCGTCGACGAGGATTGGCCGTCCGTCAACCTGGGGAACGACGCGAGCGCCCGGGTCTGGATCGAACGCACGGATGCTCCGGGTGCGCTCGACGACATCGTGCTCGAGCGCATGGCGGCCGGGGTGAAGATCGCGCTCGATCGGACGCGTCATTCCGAGACACGTGACCCCGCGAGTGTCGACGTCCTGCTCGATCCCGCGTCGTCCGAGATGGATCGCGACGTCGCCGCCCGTCGACTGCTCCTCGACGGAGAGAAGCGACTCCAGGTCGTCGCGGCCATCGACACGGAGCGGCCCGCGGGCGCCGTGATCACGGGCAACTTCGCGAGTCGGGCGACTCAGATCGGCCGCGTGACCGCTCTGATCCTCGTGCGGGGCGAAGACGACATCCCGGCGGAGCTCGCGCCCCTCCGTCAGGGAATCGGGCCGACCGGAGACGTCCTCGGACTCCCCGAGTCGTGGCGTAAGGCGCTCTTCGCTCTTCGTCTCACCGGGGACGCGACGCCCGACAGCCCGGGGCCGCGACTCGTTCGCTACGACGACGTCGGGGTGCTCGCGGATGTCGTCGGCGAGACGTGGGCCAGAGCTTCGACGCTCCCCGACGTCGCCCGACTAATCGAACTGGAACGACTCGCGCCTCGGAGCATCGAGTACCTCGAGGCGATCGTCGCGACGGACAGCCTCCGGCAGGCGGCCGATCGCGTCCACGTGCACCACTCGACGCTCCAAGCCCGTCAGAACCAGCTGCAGAAGTCGCTGGGGTATGCGCTGGGCGCCGCGGGCAAAGCTCGCCTCAACATGGCGTTGTTGCTGGTCCGCGCAGTGCGCAACGGGTCGCTTCCCTAGCGGGACTCGCCCTCGGCTTCGGGTTTTCCGCTAGTTCGCAGGGCCGATCGCGCGCAACAGGAACGCGCGCCGCGTGTCATTCGACAGCTGGGACAGCGCTGCGTACGGCGCGATGTAGTCGAACCCGTGCCACGCGCCCGGCCAGAGGTGGAACTCGACGAGCACGTCCGACGCAGCGAGACGGGCGGCAAAGTCGATGACCTCGTCACGGAAGGCGTCTGCCTGTCCGACATCCATGTACGTGTGAGAGAGGCCGCTGAGATCCGTCATCCGCGCCGGGGCCGCAAGCGCCGGGACATCCGAACCGCCGGCCGTACCACGGAGGAGCGAGTTCCATGCGGTTGCGTTCGAGAGGTCGTCCCAGGTCAGCTCCGCGGTGCCGCCGACCGGATCCGCGATCGATGTCCGATCGTCCAGCATCGGGCACTGCAGAATCTGATGGCTGATGGCGGGTCCGCCTCTTTCGCGGATGAGGAGGGCGGTGGCGACGGCGAGGTTCGCGCCGGCGCTCGCACCCTGCGTGATGAGCCGACTGAGGTCGATGTTGAGTTCCGCGGCGTGCTTCGACGCCCAGGTGAGCGCCGCGTAGCAGTCCTCGAGGGCTGCGGGGAAGGGATTCTCCGGCGCCAGGCGATATTCGACGGAGATGCCTACGACATCGAGCTCGTCCACGCTCTGCGCGAGCGAGTCCGCTCGCATCAGCATGTCTCCCGCGATCATGCCGCCGCCGTGGATGTGGAACAGACACGGCCGCGGCCGGGGAGACCCGCCGACCTTGCGGAGGATCAGGATCCGGACGCCGGGACCACCATCCGGTCCCGGGACCTCGCGGATCTCGGCGTCGACGGTTCCCGAGGCCGTGAGCTCGGCGATCGTCGGTTGGCGGTCCCGGATCGCCTCGCGGTACGTGTCGATCGTGCCCGGTGTCACCGTGGCACGAAGGAGCGGTGGGTAGAAGTCCAGGATCGCGGCGAGCTCGGGATCGAGCGGTCGACGACCGGTGGCCGTCACCGCATCTGCCGCATCGTTGTCTACCACCTGGACGTACCTCGCTACCGGCCACTGAGCTGATCACCACTATTCGCTGTGGCTCGCTGGAACGATACCGCCGCGCGGCGGAAATCGCCCCGAGGTTTTCCGCCGCGCGGCGACCGGGCGCGGTGGAGACGCCCCGCCACGCGGCGCGCGCGAGGCGAGATATCCCGGCGGACGGCGGTCGATCGCACCCGGCTCGCCTGCGAGGTTGATCATCACGACGCGAATAGCGACACGAGTTCGAAGGAGCACTCTCGATGGCCTCTGCTCCCCCCGCATCCGCACCCGCCCTCGATCTGCCCACGGACCGCGCGACGATGCGTCGGATCGTGACGCTCGTCACGATCGGCAACGTCCTCGAGTGGTTCGACTTCTCCGTATACGCGGTCGTCGCCGTCTACATCGCTGCGACCTTCTTCGAGACGAGCGATCCGATCGCGGCTCTGCTGCCGACCTTCGCGATCTTCGGAGCCGCCTTTCTCGCGCGCCCGCTCGGTGCGCTCATTCTCGGCCGCGTGATGGACGTCAAGGGGCGCAAGTCGGTCATGTTGCTCTCGATGATGCTGATGGCCGGCGGCAGCGTGCTGATCGGCGTCGCGCCCGGCTACGCGACGGTCGGTGTGACGGGCGCCGTCGTCGTCGTGTTCGGACGCTTGTTGCAGGGCTTCTCTGCAGGCGGCGAGTTCGGGAGCACTGCAGTGTTCCTGTCGGAATGGGCGCACGCGGGACGACGCGGCTTCTACACGAGCTTCCAGCAAGTGGCCACGAGTGGCGGACTCGTTCTCGGCCTCCTGTTCGCGATTGTGCTCACGTCCGCCCTCGGCCCGGCGGCCATGGGCGAATGGGGATGGCGCGTGCCGTTCATCTTCGGCGGTGTCCTCGCGATCGTGGTCTACGTCCTGCGCCGCCGGATGGGCGAGTCGCCCGTGTTCGAGGCGATGAAGCAGCGCGCGGTGCCCGTCCCGGATGCGGGCAGCACGTCCTCGGACGTGCGCGGCTTCTTCCTCAACCTCGGCGTCATCTGCATCTGGACGATGGCGGCGTTCATCACCCTCAACTACATGCCGACGTACGTCGTGACCTTCGCCGGCGCGGACCAGCAGTCGGCACTGATCGCTACCATGTTCGCGGCCGTCCTCACGCTCGTGCTGCTGCCCGTGGCGGGGGCGATCTCGGACCGCGTTGGCCGTCGGCCCATGCTCATCATCGGCGCCGTCGGTTATGTGGTCCTCGCCTACCCCTGCTTCCTGCTCGTGCTCTCCTGGCACTCACTCGCTGCGCTTCTTCTGTCTCAGCTCGTGCTCGCTCCGCTGTACTCGATCGTCGCGGGTGTCGGCCCCGCGACGATCACCGAGCTCTACGGAGCCCGGCGGCGCGGCGCTCTCGTCTCCACAGCGTCGGCCGTTGCGACAGCGCTCGTGGGCGGCTTCGGGCCCTTCATCGCCACATGGCTCATCAAGGTGACGGGGGATTCCGCCGCACCGGCCTTCTACCTGATGGCGGGTGCCGCGCTGTCGCTCGTCGCGGCGTTGCTCCTCCCCCGCCGAATCGGACTCGACGCACTGAAGGACTGACACCATGGCTTCCACCTCGCGCTCTGCGCTGATCACGGGCGCCGGCATGCTGGGCGCGCACACGGCGCGCAGACTCATCGATGCCGGCTGGCACGTCACGGTGGTGGATCGCGCCCTGCAGCGCGACTATCTGAGCGACGTCCTTGAATCCGACGGCGTCACCCTTGTCGAGGGCGACCTCCTCGACGACGAGCTGCTCGAGGCGCTGCCTGTGCCCGACCTCGTCGTCCACACCGCCGCCTTGATCGCCGCGCGCGCTCAGGCCGACCCGCTGCTCGCCGTCGACGTCAATGTGCGCGCAACGACGCGTCTGGCGCTGTGGGCGGCGCGAGGCGGGGCGTCGCGGTTCGTGGCCATCAGCACGTGGGGCGTCCACGATATGGATGCGCCGGGGCGGCTCACGGTGGACGCGCCGCTCGCGCCCCAGCACACGAGCTATTACGGCGCCACGAAGATGGCGATGGAGGAGATCCTGGGCGCCGTGGCATCGGCCACCCGGATGCGCGTCGTGATCTTCCGCCCCACCGTGATGTACGGCTACGGCCCCCACCTCGGCGGCGCCCTCGGCAGCTTCGCCGTCGAGGCTGCGGTGCTCACGGCGATGAACGGTGCACCGACCGTCCTCCCCGGAAATCTGCTCGCTCGCACCGAGATGCTCTATGTCGACGATGCCGCAGCGGCGATCGTCGCGGCGGCGACGCTCGAAGAACCGACCGGGTTCGCGCGCTATCTCCTCGGTCCGCAGGAGACGACCACCGCCGACGAACTCGCTGCCGCACTGGCGCGTATCTTCCCCGACGTCCCGATCCGCGTCGACGAAGGGGAAGGCACGATGTCGCCACCGAGCCGGGATGAGCCGACGGACATAGCCGCAACCATCGCCGCGCTGGGCATCGACCCGCCGCGCACGCTCGAGGACGGGTTCCTCGAGTTCGTCCGAGTGCTGCGCGCCGCACGTTCTCGTCAGTCGCCCCCGGCGTGAAGGTCACCCACTTCGGGCACTCGTGCGTGCTGCTCGACTTGTCGGGCTGGCGGGCGCTGATCGATCCGGGAACGTACTCGACGGGGTTCGAAGCCGCCACAGGGCTCGACGCGGTGATCGTGACTCACGGGCATTCCGACCATGCCGACGCCGCGCGACTCGCTGCCCTGCTGAAACACAACCCCGGCGCCGAGCTCGTGGCCAGTGGGCCGGTCCTGCAGACGCTCCCTCCGCACGAGCCGTCGATCGCCCTCGACCCCGGAGACTCCACGGCAGTGGGTGGGTTAGCCATCAGAGCGGTGGGCGGCCGGCACGCCGAGATCCATCCGCTTCTGCCTGACAGCCAGAACACGGGCTTCGTGATCGATGACCGCATCTGGCACCCCGGGGACTCCCTGGCGGAGCGCGTCCAGGGGATCGAGGTCCTCTTCGTGCCCATCGGAGGGCCGTGGATGAAGCTCGCGGAGGCCATCGACTTCGTGCGCGACGCGCATCCCCGCGTGTGCATCCCTATCCACGAGGCCGGCCTGGCGCCCGTTCACCGAGACTTCCATTACCACCTCCTGTGTGAAACGGTGCCGGACGGTACTCGTCTCGTGGTCCTAGAACCCGGCCAGGACGAGACCGTCTGACTCGCTTGAAGCGAGCACGGGCTCGGCCCTTCATCGCCGGCCCCGCGTCGCGTGCCTGGAGCGCGTGTGCCGAGCCGATCTGATCGAGCGAGTTGTCGAGCGGGCCCGGTACGGGAGCGCGCCGTCGGAATGGGGCGCCGATGTGTTGCCATCCGGGGGATCGCGGAATATCCTCAAGGTCCCGACGGAAGGATGTTGATTATGAGCACCTGCGATCGTTGAAATACCAAAGCGAGCCCCCGCACGACTTCGTCGGCGGGGGCTTCGTCATGCAAGGCCGAGGATCAGGGGGCCGGTGCGAACGCCGCGTCGTCCATGCGTGACTACTCACGCTCGCGGTCGAGCTCTTCGAAGCCGCGGCGGACGGCGAGCTCGAGCGCCGCTGGGGAGTAGGCCCACTCCTCGGTGACACCCAAGGTCTGCTCGATGTCGTGTCCGGCAGCGTGGTGCCGGCGGATGTTGTCGGCCGTCGCCGCGAGGACGGCGAGCTGCGCCACCCCGAAGTCGCGAGAGACCGGCACGCCGTGGCCCGGCAGGATGACATCGCGCTCGCCGACTTCGTCGAGCAGCCGCGACAGGGTCTCGGGCCACCGGATCGGAAAGCATCCTGATCCGTACATGGGCGGCCCGGGCTCCTCCATCACGTCCCCGACGATCCAGGTGTCTCCGGATCCGTCGTCGAGGACGGGCACCCGGAGCACGAGGTCCCCGTCCGTGTGCCCGGGCTCCAGGGGGATGAGCTCGACCGATCGGTCGCCGAGATCGATCCACGTGCGCTCCCGGATGAGAGCCGTCGGCGGCGTGATGACGACATCGCGCCAGTCGCGGTCGGGCTCGGTGCTCGTGTCTGCGCGCCAGGCGGCGAGACGCCGGGCTTCGTACTCGACCAGGTGGGCGGGCAGCAGATGATGACCGTAGATCGGAACCCGGAGGGAGTCCGCCGCGAAGTGCTGGTTGCCGAAGGTGTGGTCGTAATGAGCGTGCGTGTTCACGACGCACAGGAGAGCGCCGAGCGGTTCCAGGTCCGAGTGGATGAGCGCTGCATCCGCGGGCGAACTCCCGGTGTCGACGAGCAGAAGACCGCGCGTCCCCCGGATGACGGTGATCGTGATGTCGTCCTGCGGATACCGCCGGAAGAGGACTCCCGGTGCGGCCATCGTCCACGTCACCCTGTGATCTTCGCACGGAGCCTCAGCGCGACACCCTCCGAGATCGGATGTGGGCCCAACGGGCCACGATCCCGGTCAGGGACTGCACGGCCCGATCGGCCCGAGCGCCTCCACTTCTCGCGATCGCTGTGAGGCTCCGTCTGATCATGCCGCGCGGTGCGCGTCAACCCCATTCCCCGGACCGCCCCGATGGCGGTCGGATGGAGGGGCCGCGACGACGTGCGCGGCGGACGAGAGGAGACGCCATGGGCGCCGACGACAAGATCAGGAACGCCGCGGAAGACCTGAAGGGCAAGGCCAAGGAGGCCGCGGGAAAGGCCACCGGCAACGAGAAGCTCGAAGCGGAGGGCCACGTGGACCAGGCCAAGGCCGGCGTGAAGAAGGCGGGCGAGGACGTCAAGGACGCGTTCAAGTAACGCCTGACAGCGGTGGGGCGTACGCGCCCCACCGCTCGCGCGTCCCGCTCACCAGGGGATCGTCGCTCCGTGGCGGTCGAGGTACCGGAGGCCCGGCTCGCCGCGCTGCGCGTCGACCGTGGTCACGAGGGCGGGGATGCTGTCCTCGATGCCGAGTGGCGCGCCGGATCCGCCCATGTCGGTGCGCACCCAGCCCGGCGCCATGAGGAGCAGCGTGCGCTGCTCGCCGTCGTGCCGAGCCGCGTAGCTGCGCATCATCTGGTTCAGTGCCGCCTTCGTCGCCCGGTACACCTCGAAACCGCCCGACGTGTTGTTCCCGATGCTTCCCTGCCCGGACGACATGATGGCGATCGTCCCGTCCGGGTCGACCACCTCCTGCAGCGCCTCGACTGTGCGCATCACGCCGAGGACGTTCGTGTCCATCATCGCCGCGAAGTCCGCCGCGTCGATCTGCGCGCCGATCGCATCCTGCGGCGCGAGCGAGATGCCCGCGACGACGAAGAGGAGATCGAACGTGCGCGAGCCGAGCCGTTCCCTCAACGCGGCGAGCTGCGCAGGGTCGGTGATGTCGACGCGCTCGATCTCGAGGGCGTCGCCGGCTGACGGAGCGTACTCGTGCAGAGGAGCCGCGCGGTCGTCGCGGACGGTCGCGACGACCCGTGCGCCGCGCGCGACGTACTCCTCGACGATCGCCTCCCCGAGTCCTCGCGAAGCGCCCACGACGAGGACGCGCGTGTTCGGGGTGCTGCTCTCCGGGGTCCTGCTCTTCGTGCTCTCACTGCTCATCGCCATACTTCGTCCTCCTGTCCGCGTCCCACTCCAGGGATTCGCTCATCATGTGTTGAGTGAAGTGTATCCGCTTTCGCTCAACGTCTGTAGAGTGAAGCCCATGACGGAGACGAGAACGCGCGCGGAGCGTCGGGCCGCGACGGCGGGTCGCATCCTGCGGGCGGCGCAGGAGGAGTTCGGCGACCGGGGGATGGAGGGCGCCACGATCCGCGGGATCGCGCGCCGAGCCGGGGTCGACCCCTCGCTCGTTATGCAGCACTACGGATCCAAGCAGGCGCTGTTCTCGCTCGCCGTGCGTCCGGACCCGGCGCTCGCCGCGTCGGAGGTGCCCCGGCATCTGGTCGAGGTGCTGACGATCCGCCTCCGCGAACTTCCGCCCGAGACCAGGGTGCTCCTCCGCTCGATGCTGACGTCAGCCGAGGCGGGCGCGGTCATGCGCGACTACCTGCAGGAGCGCGTCGCCGACCTCGCCCGCGCGAGCGACCGCGACGACGCCGACGTGCGCGCGACCGTGCTCGTCTCCAGCATCCTCGGGCTGACGCTGGCGAGGCACTTCCTCCACCTCCCCGCGCTGCAGGACCTCGACGACACGACGATCGACACGCTCGTCCAGCCGTGGTTCGCCGCGATGGCCGGAGGTGATGCGGGCGGCGTCTCCGGCGCGCCGGGCTGAACGGGCCGCCGCCTCAGTGCCCGATTCGCACCGCCGGGGGCTCCGCCGGGATCGGCGCATCGGGCGGGTCGAACATTGCGCGCCCCGCGGTCAGCCGGTGCACGGCGACCGCCACGACCGGGACCACGAACATCGACGCTGCGACATCCGTGGGGTAGTGCACGCCGAGGTAGACCCGCGACCAGGCGGTCACGAGGACGACGAGGGCCCCGGCCGCGACCGCGACCGCACGTGAGCGGCTGTGCGGACGGAAGAGGACCAGGACCACCGCGCAGGCGAGGGCCGCGGCGAAGGCGGTGTGACCGCTCGGGTAGCTGTAAGAGCGCGGCTCGGCGACGATGAGCGTCGACAGCAGGGCCGCGTCGGGCCGCGGACGCTGCACGACCGCCTTGATGATCTCCGCGCATCCCCACGGAATGACCAGCACCGCCAGCATCCGGACGGCGGGCCGCCACGATCGCCGTAGCATCACCGTCCACGTGAGCGCGATCAGAGACACGAGCACGGCGCCGCCGGGGCCGAACGCGGAGTTGACGGTCAGCGCGACGACGTCCGCAAGCCCGTTCGCGTCGCCGTGCACGGCGGCCACAATGCGCACCTCCGTGGCGGACCACGACGGCGCGGCCACGATCGCCCACCCGGCGACCAGCGTGACCGTCAGGGCGGCGGCCGCACCGGCCGTGGCTATCCGCCAGCGCGGCCGAGGGCGGAGCGGGGTGGGCATCCGGTGAGTCTGGGGCGCCCGCTCTCAGAAAGCCCTGAGACGCCTTCTCCGGCATCCCTTAGCCGTCTCTTAGAGACCGCGGATCACGCTGATCGACATGGGGATGAGATCGGTCGCGCGCAGAAACGTCCTCCGGCTCGGCAGGGCCGCGAGTGCGGAGGTGCGCGCCTTCTGGCGGGCGCGACCCGTGCGACCGGACGTGGTGCTGTATGAGTCGTTCGCCGGCAACGGGATGCTGTGCAACCCGGAGGCGATCTTCCGGCAGCTCCTGCTCGACCCGGACTTCGCCCACCTGACGCACGTGTGGGCGCTCTCGGATGCCGCGGCCGAGCGTCGCTTCGACGCCGAGTTCCACGGGCACGCCCGCGTCACGAGAGTGCGACGAGGATCGACGGCCTACTGGCGCGAGCTGTCCACGGCGGGCTGGCTGATCAACAACGCCACCTTCCCGCCCGAGTTCGGCAAGCGACCGGGGCAGGTGTACCTGAACACGTGGCACGGTACGCCGCTCAAGCTGATGGGCTTCGACATGCCGGACGGCGCGTTCGAGTCGGCCAACACCCTGCGCAACTTCCTCTCCGCCGACTTCCTGCTCGCCGCGAACGAGTTCATGGGCGCGACCATGTACGAGGAGGCCTACCGCCTCCACAACATCTACCCCGGTCGCATCATCGAGGAGGGGTACCCGCGTACGGACAGGCAGCGAGTGGCACCGGGCCGTGCGACCGATCTCCGGCGGGAGCTCATGCGATCCGGCGTCGTCGACACCTTCGGGAAGCCGATCGTGCTGTTCGCGCCGACGTGGCGGGGATCGTCGTTCTCCGCGCCGGAGGACGACCTCGACGACCTCGCGCGCCAGGCCGCGGCGCTGCAGGCGGGCCTCGGCGATCGGGCCGTCGTGCTGCTGAAGACGCACCAGATCGTCCATCGCCTCGCGGCATCCCGCCCCGAGCTGGCCTCGATCCTCGTGCCGAACACGATCCCGACGAACGTCTACCTCGGCGCGGCCGCCGCGCTCGTCACGGACTACTCGTCGATCTTCTTCGACTACCTGTCGACGGGACGTCCGATCGTCTTCCTCACCCCCGACGCGGGGGAGTACCGGGATGTGCGCGGCACCTACCTGCCGCTCGACGCCCTCCCCGGCCCGGTCACGGACGACGCGGCCACGGCGGGGCGCCTCGTGGGTCGCGGTCTCGAGGACCCCGTGCCCGACGAGCGCTACCGCGAGTGGGCCGACCGCTTCACACCGCACGACGACGGCCACGTGACGGAGCGGGTGATCGACATCGTCTTCCGGAATCGGCCGGAGGGCCGCCGCGTCCGGCCGGTCCGTCGCGACGGCAGGATGCGGCTGCTCTTCTACGTCGGAGGGATGCGCTCGAACGGGATCACGACCTCCGCGCTCAACCTCCTGAACGCGATCGACCACGAGCGGTACGACGTGACGGCGATCATGCCGCTGTTCCGATCCGCGGCCG
>Ga0209930_1001657_pt1 | contig 32511 bp, 34 predicted proteins | sample ThiBiot_500_biof_2_FD_183948 | JGI IMG/M metagenome (GOLD analysis project Ga0209930, IMG submission 183948) | Wastewater bioreactor microbial communities from Cape Town, South Africa - Thiocy_cont_500_biof (SPAdes) | ecosystem: Engineered > Bioreactor > Thiocyanate-remediating >... | reverse complement strand
TAGCTGCTCTTTTAGCTTACATATTCACTCATCCAACAAGAACCACAACAGCACCAACATCTTCATGAACTGAAATGAAATCAAATGGAGCTTCTAGTGGAAAGCAAGGAGATGTAAATAATTCATCGCCTAGAACTGGAAGTTACAGTTATATCAATGGTTGTAATGATCGTTCAGATCCGCTTAGTCAATAGTCTACGGCTACACTTTCCTAGACTCTTCTCTCGATGAAATTCTTTCAACTTAACAAAAATGAAATAAACAAACAAACCAAAACTGCTTTGCAATGCTCAATGGATTTTATTTTTCTTTAGTTGTTTCGATTAAAATTGAGCACAAACAAAAACAAGAAGAAAAAAAACCAGCGTTAAAATTCTTCTCCAAATTTCTTGTTTCGATTGGATCTGATAACGAAGATGATTTAAATGATACCAATTCGGTTAGCAACATCAAGTGCATCGTGATCAGCCTTGAGTCTGACATAAGCTTTCTTTTCTCCATCAGGTCGAATCAAAGTGTTGACTTTTTCGGCGTCGACATCGTACATTTTCTTGACCGCTTGTTTGATCAATGGTTTGTTAGCACGAATATTGACAATGAAGACCAATGTGTTGTTGTCTTCGATCTTTTTCATTGCCGATTCGGTTGTTAACGGATGTTTGATGATGGCAAAGTGATCGAGACGATTTCGTTTTGGTACGGATCGTCGTGGATATTTCGGTTGACGTTGTAAACGAAGTGTAAATGGACGACGAAATGTTGGTGTTGTTCGAACTTTTCGGTTACGTGTCAATTGATTTCCACTGAAAGAGAAAGAAAAAAACGAAAGAATAAGAGGAAAATTTGGTTTTTTGTTTGAGAATTTTCTACCGAACGGCTCGTTGTTTAGCTTTGAGAGCTTTTGATTGAACCTTTTCTTTACGTTCTTTTGTAACAACTTTGGTGGCGGCTGTTGTTGTTGTAGTTGGTTTAGTTGCAGCTGGGGCTGGTTTTTTAGCTGCAGCTGAAGTACTCTTTTTTGCTGAAGCCGAGGCCTCTTTTTTTGGACCCATTTCAAATGTTAAAGATCTAGAAAAGAAATTTATTCACGTATTTCGTCTCGATAAATCTTGGCTCTTTTTTTTTGATATTTTCTGTATAAAATAAAAGAGACAAATTTGCAAAAAGAATCATGTCTGTTGTTTATCGGTCTCTTTCCATTGAATTTCCATTGGTCGATACCGTAGTTGAATTCCTCATTTCATTCTTTAGGAGTATTTTTCAAAATTTACCCAAATTATTTTCTTCTTATGCTTAGTTGTTTTACTTAATTAGTTTCATTAAAACGAAAATCATCCACTTGATAGATGTCTCTGGTGGTCGAGCAAACAACTGGAAAATTTTTTTAGGGTGATAATCATCCTGTACAAAAATGTTCGATTCTTAGTTATGATTTAAACGTCGTCGAACAGCATTTCGATATCCACGAATAGTTTTACGAAGTTCTTTTTTTATAAATCTTTGATGGTAAAATAAAAATCACAAATGTTAACATAGGTGGAATAAATGATACAAAATATCCACAAAGATATAGCCATGCATCATTTTCTGATTGCATACATGTTCGTATATAGACTAAAACTAAACGTGGTAATGCAAGCAGAATTAAAATAATAGGTGCAATAAGTATTTGTTTATGTTCTTGATATTGTCGACGAACAATTGTTCGAAATGGCTGATCGGGATGAAGATCTTGCTGTTGTCGAGATCGTTTTATAATTAATACAATCGATGAAATTAAATTCAATAGAAATGGACCAAAAAAATGTACCGTATGAATAATAGAATTGTAGATCTGCAATTTCGATCCATAACGAACAATACACCAAATTCGTTTAATATGGTATTTATCTTCATTTTCATTTTCATCAAAAGTTATTGATCGAGATATAGGATCATGAATTGATGTTACAATCATTACAACAATTAGAAGAGAAATTATCCGTTTAGCTGTCGTACGACTTTTGCTTTTAGAAAATCGAGTACTTTGAATTATTGTTATAGCACGTTCTGTTGCAACACATGCATTGAACCATTGATCTAAATAAAGGCAAACTCGAATGAGAAATTCTAATGAATAACATTGTATTCGTATAAATAACATGTCTGTCAAAATCGTCATTTGTGTTAAAATAAATACGATAAATTTCAATGTAAATAATATTGTTATAATCATGGTTGTAATCGATGAACTTAGTAAATACAAACCACAACCAACAGTACAAACTGATTTATTTTTAAATGTCATTAATGATAGTATGCCATTGATGAGTCCTGCTAGCATAAAAATAATTGTTAATATGAGACTTATTTTGATGATTATTGGTTGACGAGAGAAGTTTTTTGTTGGTATTATATGATAACTTAATATTGCATCGAGAGATAAACCTAATCCACTTGTACGATGTTGACATCGGTTACCATAAGAACATGGTTTACATAAACAAATAGATCTCGTTGGACATATTGGATCATCTTGAAGACATTGACCATCATTTTCACATTCACTTCGACCTGAACAATTATATGTCAAATAATGATCAAACTGTATACAATTAGCTAAACGTTTTCCATCCAAATTATAACATAAACATAAATGTATTTCATCATGAAAACATGATAGATTTTGATTTTGACATGGTAAATGATAATATTTAATTTGACGAATGATATGCCATTGAATAAATGTATGATTGAATAATTCAGTTATATTTGGACAACGATCTAATGATGTCATTGTTTTATTGATTGTAAGTGATGTATCACCATAATATTTAACATATTTATCAAATATTAAATAATATGTTTTTTTTGGAAATAATTCAAGAAAAGCAAGATGAAATGGTCGTGAATGATGAATTAATACTGATTCAGTGCCCATTGAAAGTGTTCGGAAAGTACTCGATCTTTTAATGTGGTCTTTCTTCAAAATGTCGTTTATCATTTCGTGAATATGAATAAAAACATATTGTTGTGATTGAATGATATTGGTTTCAAAAGAAATATTCAATTGACTGTCTAATTTTTCACATCGATCTCCACTAAATGCATTCTTACAAAGACATGAAAATTTTCGATTTGATAGTAAACGATTATAGTCAGAAAAGCATTGACCATCATTTAAACATGTTGAATTGACATTTGAATTGCATTGAAAATTGGTTAGATAACATCGAGAACCAAATTTATTCTTTGAACACATACAAATCGATCGGTTATTTGATGATTTACCAATACAGATCGAATCAGGTGAACATTGGCAGTGATGACGAATTTGACAATATTTACCCGACCATCCTTGATTGCATCGACAAAAAGTATAAAGTTGAGAATTTTTCCAATATTTAATACATTGACCATGTATACACCTATAATTCAAACAAGTTTGTTCAGAATTATCGCTCGATGGTATTTCAACAAGATATGCTAGACGATGAACAGGTAGAAATGGAAATTCAATTGGATATAACAAACTTCCTCGGTATTTGAATGAATCTGTTTCATAGATATCTATATGTATAGCATATTCTTTGTTGGAATGTTTTGGTCGAGTTGAATAAAGTAAATAGATATTGAATTTATTTCGACAATCGGTTAACGAGAGAAAATTAAATTGTTCAAACGAATGAGTGATTCGTTCGGTTGTATTATCAATAAGTAAAACAATTATTGTAAATATGGTTCGTACTGAATTGGATAATGCTTGAAATTTAAGTGCTAGACTAATTCGTTGATTTTGATATTGACAGAGATGACCGTAGTAATTTGGTGGACAAAAACATGCTGATGTTTGTGATTGATTCTTTGGATTTGACGTGAAGAGAACCTGAATGCCATAATGACAACGAAATCTATCATATTTGGAAATAACTTGACTATCTAACCGATGAGAGATCTTTTGACCTGTTCGTTTTCCTATTTCAGTAGAGAAAAATAATTCAGCAGTTGAACCAATATAATTAGTCCGATTATATATTATATCATTTGTACAAAATCGTTCGTCATCTCCATTTTCACAGTCATTATAACCATTACATAATTCATTGTTCGATAAACATAAATGAGATGTTTGATTCATACAATAGAAAAATTGAAATGTATGATTCATGTCGATAAAAATTGGTAATGGAACTTCTTGTTTACATACATATTCGTCAATTGCACCGAGACAATCAATCTGACCATTATTGAGTTTCTCATTAGACAAATAAATATGTTCAGATGTGACAGATGAAACACATGATAGATGATTTGAATTATAATTTATTTCATCTTTAATAATCGAATAGTTCCATATACCATCATTTTGAGTATAGATATTATTGCGTGGCCAATATTCACATTCCGTTTCATCTGTTTCATTTTTGTTATTAATCAAAATTGGTAATAGATTCGTATATCCATCACAAATTTGTTCGAATACTATTATATTTTGATTAGAATTTGGATCAAAATATTCATCTTCACACCTATGTGCAGTTATGTTGCAAGCACAATCCTTTTTTCCAACTAAAAGTTTACTAATGTATTTATCTAAGTATCGACATTTAAAATGTGTCTTGTTCAATAGATTCATAGCATTAGTTGTTTTGATAAAATCCATATTTTCATCGTCCATATATGGACAATCATTTATACGATCCATTAGACGATAAATGGAAATGCATTTCGGTGAATTTCTACATTGATACATCAATGATCGATTACAAATTTCAACTGTATAATCATAGATCAAATGATATTGCTTCAGATGATCATATAATCTTGCTATAATACTATTATGTAACGACTGTCTTGTCCTAACGAATATTAGTTCCACGAGAAGTTGTGAACTGACAATACATGTTAGATTGTGATAATATATTTTAGTAAATTGACTAAAGAAATGGTCATAATCTGTTGTATTATAACAAACATAAGTAAATGAAGATGATATATTTTTCCAGTATTGTGATTCATTTTTTTTATAAGCTAAATAAATATTTCCAAATAAAACAGGAAAATTCGGATAGAAAATCATATCTGGACAAGTCGTTGCAATAATATTTATGTTTGAATTTTGTTGACACAATTTTGAATAAGATGAATCAATAAGACATTTGAATGTTGACCAGCACTCTTCTGAATACAAACTTTTATTACTTGAATGCATCGCAATCAATAAGAGACTTTTTCTACTATTAACATAAGAATTTGTCAAAGCGCCATAGGTAGTCATCTTGTCAGCACATTTAAATCCTGGTTCATAAAAATTTTCGCAGCTATGTGCAGTTTCGTAATGATGGCTATTTGAATGTGCATCGATACAATCAGATGTAATTCCAGAATCCTCAAGAAATGATTTTGGTATGCATTGTCCTATTTGACATCGATGTTCATCTTCATGACATTGATTAACTTCAAGTTGCCAGCAATCTTTTTCATCCATTCCATTATTTAGACAATTAATTACTCCATTACAAATATCAGTCCAATCTAAGCACAATAATGCTGTGCCACGATCACATTGGAGTTGAGTATAACACGTCAAAGTAGGTGCATAACCATCGAAAGATATATGGACCAAATTGGTAAGTTCATATAAAGTTGAGTAAGATAATTGATAAAAAGGAAATTCATATTGGCATTGAGAACCAAAACTTGACGATGTACAATTAAAAAATATTTTCTTTTCTAAGGATATATCATTGTAATCAAGATAGATTTGATAATCTTCTGTCATATCAATAGATGCTGACCAATAATACAATTGTTCACTTGTTATATTTAATTTTCGAAGTTGAAAAAATGTAAAATTTCGTACAGCCTTATCGACGACAAAATGCAAGTCAGACAGAAATTCACTAAGACAATAAAACAGACTTTCTGATCCTAATTTATTGATTTCGTACATGACAACTCGTAAACAATCGTGAAAAAATATATTTTCATTTTTCTCTATCCAATCTGTATAATAAAGATTGAATGGGGGATGAGCAAGAATTATGTACAAACCGATGAAATGTAAGTATAACTTTGGAAAAAACATTTTAATATTGTCATGTGAATTTTTTTCTGATTTTCTTTTTTTTTATCTTGATTAACAAATGAACATGTGTAGAACATTGACTTTTAACTATACATATTTCCTGCAGATGGATTAGTGAATTATCTATATCAGATAAGAATATCACATCAGAAAAATCTGACGAAGTCACTTTCGCTTATTTATTAGTGTTTTGTCGTATAAACACCCTCGACTATAAGGAGGATCATATGAAAAAAATCGGTTTAATTGTCATTAATTGACCACTTCGTCATTTAGTTAAACAAATAGATCGTTAGAATACATTTTATATTAATATACAACTATTAATTCAGGTTGAGCTAAACATTTATTTCCAAATGAAACGCAGAGAAGAAGAACGAGAGAGATATCACACACACACTGTTCACAATAACATACGAGAGAAAAATATAATGAACATAATAAAATAAAATACAAAAAATGTTTTGGTCATCTAATCGTTTCATCATCTGATAAAATCTAATGCATGGTATAGTCAATATCCGTCGTTCCCTTGTAGGATGCGTGTAATGCCATTATCCCCTTTGTTTGTAGTATTGAGGGGCGTTGAGGGTGTTGTTTTTGTGTGTGAAGATACACGAGAGGACAGAGACGAAGGTCAGTGCCTGGTGATTACATAGGGACATCGTAACGGTTGATGACCGTTACTATGTGTATGAAATTCTTCCCAAAGAGAGCACTAGAATATCACTTCCATATTACGTAGATAAAAATCTTCATTTTGACTGCAAACAGTTAGCAATCTTTTATGTTTACGTAACTCTTCTGCACATCAATGTGATCAATCTGATTTAGAAATCATGAATCTCAACAGCATTAAACTAGAATTCTTCTTTTCCATCAGAACTTTCTCAGGACGATCAAGTAGATAGTTAATTGCAATAAATCTTATTGTAAAGTCTAGTTTTCAAAGACGAAGGAACCGTTGATGTTTATAAAATTCGTGTATTATAATGAAAAAAATCTCTTTAAATACAAAATATGCTGTAGCAGGAAGACAGTATGCTATCCAAGATGACTGAGATAAAATTGTTTTCATCTTGTTATTTTATATTCTTTGCTTAAGCAAAGATAATATTTCGGTTGTGTTAAACGAGTGATCTTTTATTTAATGTTCTCAAAAACAAATTCTACTCATATTACAAGAGGAAACATAGAGTCAGGCTTTTATTTAAAGAAAATCACGTCCAATCTTGAGCATATAAAAAACCATGACCATGAATCAAACTAATAGATTCTTCTGCAAATATACTTTTTTTAGTAGTTGTTGTTGTTGTCAAACGATCATTTTGATTTTGATTTGGTAAGATGATCGTGAGAAATATTCTCATTTTGCTGATTGTTTTTGGTTTATCATTTGGTGGAGGTATGTTTCAATAGATTTGAAATTTGATGTTGACATAATTCATTTTCTTCTAGAAATGTCTTACAATCGACCTGATTTATCAGCATGTGCAGAATGGAAATCCGAAGATATTATATTACCAACAGAACCATCGGAGACTTACCAACCATTCAGTGTGTTTGTTGATAAAAAATAATACTATATACGTCACGTATCCGTATCCGTATAATGGTACGTAGAGAAAAATAATACAAACAAAAACGTTGATAATATTGAATAATCATACGTTCAAATGTTTAATTGTTTTCTTCTAGGAGCTGAATACGTGAATACTTTCGATTATCGTCTATATGAATGGTATAATGATACGACTCGTCCAAGTCGAATAATTTCTCCTGGTTTGTATAAACCATTTGGTATGTTTGTCGTATCAACAGGTGAAATCTATGTTAACTATGGTGATGGTCGAGTAGACAAGTGGAAATTCAAAGTTGATACCTACGAAATTGTGGCACAATTTTGTTCGACTTGTTGGGCTATTTTTATTTCTATGAATGATATGATCTATTGTTCGATGGGACTTAGCATTGTCACAAAATCATTACATAGTAATTCGAGTACACAAACAGTTATTGCTGGTACTGGTATTGCAGGATCTGAAGCAAATATGCTTGCTATGTCTCGAGGAATATTCGTTGATATTAATCTTGATTTATATGTAGCAGATTGTTGGAACCATCGAGTTCAACTTTTTCATTCAGGTACCATCAATGGAATAACTCTTCTTACAACATCAAATACTTTAAAAAATTTTTATCCAACCGATGTCGTATTGGATGCAAATCAGAACATTTATATCGTCGATTCGGGTGAAAATCGTATCTTTTCAGGAACATCGAATAACTTTAAATGTATCATTGGATGTCGTGAAGAGGGCACTTCATGGACCATTACTTTCCCGAGTATGGTCTTCGATAGTTTTGGCAACATATATTACGCTGATCATCTAAATCGTCGTGTTAGAAAATTTCTATTATCGAAAGACAAATGTGGTAAGTTTGAGATAATCCAACGAAGATAACGTAAGTTCTCAAGCATTCATCGTTTGTTTTTAGATTCTTCAAATGATAACGCGTTGAGTACAACATCGACATCACCATCAATCATAGGTTTGTTTACAATCTTTCACAAATAAATTTCAATTCAATATTCTTTTTTTTGTTTTGTTTTGATGAACAGATAGTCCGACATCAACTCAATCAGTTTATGCGTCAATTTTAACAAAAAAGAGTCCAACATACGTGGAAAAATATGAAGGACCTATTTATTATTACGAAAGCATACAAATGAATGTTTCTAAACAAGGTTATTACGAATATGTTATCAATCGTACTATGGGAATAAATATCAGAATTTACAACAACTCTTTTAATCCTCTCAATCCGCAACTAAATTTAATTTTCGATTTTCATGAGCAATGTACTGTTGATCAAGTGAAATCGATTATCAATCTTAAGAATGATCAAATCTATGATTTAGTAGCAGCAACAATGATTCCTAACATATTATCTTCATATTCAGTGGTTTTAATTGGACCATCTCATGTTAATTTCAGTCAATCAAGTGAGCCTTGTTGCTTTTTGTATGTCTACCATTTCTTTTTCTCTTTATTCTTCAGGTATTTCGAATTTAATACAAACAAAATATTCATCAGAATTCACAATAAACAGTTCTGAATGTAATCTTCAGAAAACAGACATTTCATTTGATTCCTATTGTGAATGTATAAAGATTCAAACGACAAAAGAAGGATATTATACCATTAGAGTTAATAGTAGTACAAATATAGGAGGAAGGGTTTATGGAAATAATTTCACTTTATTTGATCTTGAAATAAATGCAGTGACAATTCGAGCTGAAAGTGCAAGTTATTGCAATAATCATTTCAAAATGTTATTGTACCGCAAGACGAACACTTCGATGACATTGATTGTATGGGCAAAAAAACAAGTTAAACCAGGTGCATTCTTAATAATTGTTGACGGTCCAAGTAACGTGTCTATGGAACACATAAGTATATTTCATTGTTTGTTTTTATTTTCTTATTGAAATGTTCAACAAACTATTTTAGATGAAAGGAAATCAATAATTCAAACAAATTATTCATCGAAATTAAACAGTCAAAGTTGGAAACATGGATTTCATAATTGTAGATTGGCACAATACTATTTCGAAGCGTTAGAGATAACTGTGAACACATCAGGTTATTACATGTTCCTAACCGACAGTCAATTCAGTACATATGGTTCTTTATACGAATATTCATCTTTTGATCCATACAGTTCTCATGATACGTCATTCGCTCAGAGTGCACCCAGTTTCTCAGGAAAATTTAAAATAACTGGTTATTTACAATTGAATATGACATATATTTTGCTGATAACAGCAGACTATCAGAAAATGTACAAACAAGGTCCATTCTCCGTCATTGCCAATGGATTTGATCGAATTGATATCAAACGAATGAGTATGTAGATATTTTTCACTTATATAATTATACATTTGTTGTTAATTATTTCTGATATTTGAAGGTCATCTTTCAGCAACAACGAACACAACAATTCTTCAATATGAATATTCATCAGAATTGACCAGAAATAATCCCGCATTTCAACAAGCAGATTGCGAGTTCAATCGACCCTTTTGGTATTATTATGAATCGATACGAATCAATGTCATTCAATCAGGCACCTATACATTTTCAATCATAAGTCAATCATTCTTCATAAAGATTAGTTGGCATAAAAAACACTTTAATTCATGCATCGACGATGGACAAATTCTCGACTTCAATGAGAATAATTGTCCTGGAACTGGAAAATCTCATAAATTAATTGCTGAATTGCAACCTAATATGACATACATATTAGTCGTAGCATCACATCTTTCCCCAGACATAGCCAAGTTTTCTGTATTATCATTCGGTCCCAATCGTATTATTTTGAATGAAATTCGTAAGTGTGATATTTTAGTATGTTTTGAATAAATATGTAAAAGAGATGTATCGATTAGATCTTCAAAGAATATATGAATCCGAATTAACCGAAAAGAGTCCAATTTATTCACGAGAACGTTCAAAAGAAAGTTTTCATTATGAAAGTATTGAATTGACTGTTGAAGAGAATGGTTTCTATTCATTGAATGGTAGTAGTATTATTCGACTGTATGGATATCTTTATCAAGATCAATTTGATCCATCTTATCCACATGAAAATTTACTTACACAAAGTAATTAGTTTCGAATGTAATAAACATCGTTTTTATTTGGGAAATGTTCTTGAAAAGAATCGAATCTATATTTTGGTTGTAACAACATTACATCCAAATGTAAGAGGATCTTATCAATTACTTGTAACAGGTCCAAGTAATGTTACTTTCAAACGAATTAGTAAGTGAAGATATCTTTTACAGACAAAGAATGTAACAAATGAATGAATTTGTTTATAGATTCGACAATTAGTTGTTGTGTAGTTGGTGATCAAGTAAAACGAAATATTTCATTTCTTAAACAATCTTCGTTGATAAAATCAACAGCTGGTATCACAATGCTGATGTTTGTCATTGGTCTTGTCAATAGAATTTGTTCTTTAACAACATTTCAAAATAAAGAATTAAGAAAAGTTGGTTGTGTTTTATATTTATTCGCATCTTCGATAACGTCTCTACTAACAATTTCTATGTTTACAATTAAATTTTGGTTTGTGATTTTACTTGGAATGAATTCAACAGTTAATTTGTCACTTCTTCGAACAGATTGTGTTTTCATTAGTCCTGTTTTAAAATTATGTTTGTATATCGATGGTTGGTTAAATGTTTGTGTTGCGATTGAACGAACTGTTAATGTTTTCAAAGGAGTTACTTTTGATCAAAAACTAAGTAAACGTATCGCTCGATGGATCATTTTCATCTTACCAATTTTAATTGTACTGAATCTTATTCATGAACCTTTACATCATCAATTAATCGAATATACACATAAAAAATACAAGGTTGAAGATCAGAATTTAACTTTATCTGAAGATGCTGAATATGAAATCGAACATAATATAATGTGTGTTACTCGTTATTCCCATTCGGTTCAAATTTACAATACAATCAGTTTATTTGTTCATCTTCTCGTTCCATTTGTTGTAAATGTTTGTTCTGCTTTGTTGATCACTGTTAGTGCAGCTCGACAACGGTCAGTAGCACGAAAGAAACAACTTGCCGAAGAACATGTCATTGAACGAATGAAAGAACATAAACAATTATTAATCAGTCTGTTGATTCTTTTTCTGTTGGCTTTGCCTCGTTTGATCATTGCATTACTATCGGGATGTGTTGATCCATCTCGAAATCCTTGGCTTTATCTTTCGGCTTGTTTCATTTCGTTTACACCGCCAATGCTTATCTTTACAGTTTATGTTCTACCTTCGGAACTCTATATGAAAACATTCAAAGAATCAATGACACGATGTCGATGACGATTTCACTAAAAATATTTTATTCAAATTTGAACATGCTTAGCTTAATAAATTCGCTTTTTTCTCAAGTAAATTCACATTTCGATGTTCTTATCAAATAGAAAATGTCGATGACTGCTACAAAATATGCTATCCAAGGTGACTATGAGATAAACAATGAAGCAGAACAACGACTATTGCAGACAGATTGAAATGATTTAAAAAACAAACAAACAAAACTCTTTTTTTCTTTCTCACGAACATGACGATGAAGAATAAATATAAAGAACAAAAATTTTTGAAGTGATTCTTTAAAGTATAGCCGATTTTTGACGAAGGTAAAAGATGAAATCGCATTTTTTGTTTGTGCTTAGTATTTGTCCGTGCATATGCATCCTATCATTCTTCATCTATTCTTCTCATCTATCGAAACCAAATCGACTGTTCAAAGTTGGCAAAGAATATGTTTTAGTTAAACAAGATTCTCCAATCGTTTCTTGGCACGAAACGATGAAAAAATATTTAAAACTTCCTCTCGATAATCATTACGGTTCTCATGCAATCGTTCTTCTCGCTGCAGCATACGTTTGTAATCAAGGTCCAATACTCGAATTAGGCATGGGCATGACGAGTACTCCGCTTTTACATAAATTAGCACTCGATCAAAAACGTCGTTTAGTCTCAGCAGATTCCGATCGTCAATGGACCAATCAGTTTTTAACTTTATTCGGCAACAAAACATCTCATCGAATAAAACACGTAGAAGTTCAATCCGAAACAGGTTTCGAATGGTCATTAGCAGGTCTTTCGGACTTAGAAAATTGGACAATTGTTTTCATTGATCATCGGCCAGGACCTCGTCGTCAATTCGAACTGATGTTATATTCTCAACGAAGTGATCTCGTCGTTTTACACGATACCGAACAGCATCGAATGTACAAATACGATAAAGGTTTAGAAGAGTATTCGTTTCGGTATCGTTTTACGAAATTGAAAACATTCACCGATGTTTTAAGTTCGAAAAACGAGTCGATTGTCCAACGAATTCATTATCTACTTGAAACAACACCGGACTCGTATTTTGTCAATTGAAATAGTTGATTTGCTTTTTCAAGATTTGACTTTTTCTGTTTGATTCTCGAGAAAAGATCGAGTTGTACGTGAGCAAAACGTTTCCAAAATAAAGTTAATTGATCAGCAAATGAATCATCGATTTGTAAATGACAATCCGAAAGAAAATTCAATTGATTTGAATCGGTTTTCAATGAAGAAAAAAGAACTTTTTCATTTTCTAATTCGAGTTTTTCGCATTGATGAATCAGTGAAAATAATCGGTGAGCTTTGTCTAATTTTCTTCGGCATTCTTTTTCGATTCTATCAGTTAAACTAACTAAACGACGAACTTGAGCATCCGTTGATTTCTTTGTTGAGCTCGAGTTCAGCTGTTGATTCGAACGTTGTTTTTCTTCGTGATGTTCGATCGATGTTTTTGTTTGTTTGATTCCTCGTTTTAAAATTTCGATTGACTTCGAATGTTTGTCGATTTTCTCGTTGTTTAATCGAGTTTTGTCGATCAATTGACGGCAAAGTTTCGAAACAGAACTCGTTTGCGGTCGATTCCAATCGGCAATCTGTGAAAGATAATCTTCTCGTAGAATATCAAGATTTCTGAAGAAAATTTCGTTGATTTGTTTTTTTTGTAATTGAAATTGAATCGATTGTTGAAACGAATCTTCGTGTTCAAGTGAAATGAGAACGTCGATTTCGTGATCGAACTCTTTGAAATGTCGGTTAACAAACAGATTTTTGAGATCGTTTTTATCTTTTTCGAAATCGAACTTGAGAATATCCAAACGATATTCGTAGATTTGCTTGTCTCCTTGTTCGATTTGTTGATATAAACCAATGAGTTGATCGGTTAGTTCGCATTTTCGATTGAAAATTTCTCTCAAAAATCGATTATTTTCCTCGAATTCATCATTCAAACAATTGAATCGATGATCAATTAACTCTTTCTAAATGAGAACAAAAATCGAACGATAAAGATCATCGAAATGCTCAACTTGATGTTGAAAAATCGTTCGAATCTCATTTCGATGTTGCTTTTCGAACTGTCGAATAACTAAAGGCCTTTGAATTTGAATCCATCGATTGTTGAGAATCGATTGAATCGTATAGAAATTCGGTTGAATTTTTGCATGCAAACTATTCAAATGAGCGTAGAAATTCGTTGGATTTGCAAATCGTCGATGAGTTTTAAGTTGAACATAGTGAACAACTTTGTTCTTCGTCTTTTTCTTTCGCATGTGCTTGGCGAAAAATGTGACGCGCCAGTTTATTTATTTATTTTAAAAAGATACTTCAACAGACGATTCGTCGTTTAACTGATTCTGTTTGATTTCATCGATAATTTCTCGAGTTTTCTTGATTTGTTCGTGATTATCATCGAAATTCTTCTTCAAAATATTGAATTTCGCTTGAGCCATTTCAAGAGCTTTGTCATATTGAGCTTGATCATAGAAAAGTGAGCAAAGATTATGATAAGTATCCGCAAGATCTAAATTATCCGCCGACAACGTTGTTTGTTCGATTTGTAGCGCTTGACTATAGCAAATCAAAGCTTTGTTATAATCTCCTTCTTGTTTATAGACAATTCCCATGTTATTCAACGTCGCACTGATCGACGGATGAGTTGGTGGCAGAGTTTTTCTTTTGATTTTCAGAGCTTGTCGAAAGCAATCGAGTGCTTGTTCGGATTGGTCCATTTCTTGGTAAACCGTTCCGATGCCGTTCAATGAATCGGCTAATGACGGATGATCATTGACTAAGGAGAGTTTTTTGATTTCATAAGATTGTTGGTAAAAAGAAAGAGCTTTGGGAAGATTGCCTTGTCGTCGGTAGACCGACGCTAAGGCGGCTAATGTCGTTGCGATCGACGGATGATCGGGATTCGACATGAGAACGAATTGTTTCATTGTCAAAGCTCGTTGATAGAAGTCCAAAGCTTTGGAAATTTGCTGCTGATCGAAGTAAATATTCGCAATATTATGCAGAGTTCTCGCGATGTCAAATGAATTTTCATCGGGAGAGATTTCTTGTTTTTGTAGTCGAAGAGCATTGGTGTAGAAATCCAACGCTAAGTTATAATCTCCGCGAAGATAGCAAACACGACCGAGATGAAAATGAATTTTCGAAATATCTTTATGATCATTGGGAAGATTTCCTAACAGACGTTTGAGATATTTCTCCGATTTTTCGTATTCGCCCATGTCACACATCTTCAAAAACAATCAAAAGGACTTTTGTTTTTTTTTAAGGAAAAATGAAGGTTTGATTTTTACCAATCGACTTAACAACAAAGTTGAATTTGATTCTTCGTTTTCTTTGGCAATCGCTCCGATGTATTCATTGATAACATACGAAGATTTCTCCACGCCTAAACGAACACAATTTCTATCGAAACAAATATCGTTTTCTCTGCTAACCGGTTAATTCAATGACCCAGAGATTCTTTTCATTTTGAAATTCGACATGAACAATTTTGAAAACCGATGCTAAATCGAAAAGAACTTCTTGTTCTTTCGGAAACGCACTGAATTGCGCGATATCAGCGAAGATCAATCGATCCGAATGAATATTTCCAGTGATTTCGAGTAGAACACCGACAACATCCTTTCGATGAGAGTTTTTCGTTGCAAATCGAATCGCTTGTTGAATATCTCGACTCGTCGAAAAGAAACCATTCATCGAAATCAATCCGCCGACATTCTGAACCATTTGATTGATCTCTTCCTGTGTCGATTTCAAACCTCGATAAACACAAATTCGTTTCGAATGATTTTGTCGTAATTTGTTATGTTCGTAAGCGATTCGTGTGCGTAGATCAACGATATAAACTCGAAATGTGTACAAAGCATCGATATCTTCGGTTCGAAGAGCTTTATTAACGAGCCGATAGACAAACGATTGTTTTGTGTACCAAATAATCGCATCTTCAGCTTTCTAAATTCAAACGATAAGAAGAAGAAGAAAAAAAGAAAACAAAAGTTACATAATTCAATCGAAATTGTTCGATTTTGTTCGATTCAATTTGATTTCCTCGATAATACGATCGACAATGCGCCAGCATGTCATCGAGTCCATTGTGTTTCTGTTCTTGTGATGAAAAATTCTTTAAAATATCAGTTAATAATTGAAACCAAAGGAATGACGCAGATTCTTTTGTTAAATATCTTGTCGAACGTTGTTTTCCATCGAATAATCCGAAAACAGTCGCTTGTTTTGTTACTAATTCGATATTATTTCTCAACGATATCATTAAGTGTTCTTGTTCAGTAAAAATATCGATGATCTTCGAATATTTCTCCTTCAACGGCAAATAAGTACTTCGATTGAAACAAAAAATAAAAATCGAATCGATCTGTTTGAGATCATGAGTCTTATGAAGATGTTCGGCGGCATAGGAACCCGTTGTAATAAAGAAAATCTTCTCTTTTTCAACTGATTTTATATAATCAAAACAAGGTTCAGCTTTCGAATAAAGTAAAACATAATCATTGATTTCTCTTAATAGATCCTTAGTTAATTGAACATCATCGGCATTTTCTGGATCGTCCATATTCTGATCGAACCAAATAATTGTTACATCTTCAACTGGCTTCTCGATTAATTTAGAATTATCAGATGATTTTGTTGCTCGTGATCGATCGAGTTCATTGAAAGATTGGTTACTCATTACGACAATGAAAAAGCAAAAAAAATGAGCAAGAATATGCATTTTGACTGTATATACTCTTGTCCACGGATGAATGCTTTTTTGTTTTTTATTTCGATCGATGACGAAAAACAAAACGAAATGACGGGTTAAGAACAACAAGATGACGTTGATTTGTAACCAACGCCGTAGTTTTTTTTTCTATTGATCTAATTGAATTTTAGTTGAGCAATTTGGACATTCGACGATCTGCGAAAGATCTTCTTGTTGAAGATCTAAAATAGTCCCACAACGGCAAATAAACTCGTCGTTTTGTTCGTTCAACTGAATGTTCGTATGTGGAAGATTATGCAATTGAATTCGTTGCAGTTCTTGGTCGTATTTTAGTCTGAGATTTGCATTCGAAAGAGTTTTATACGCATTTTGAATGTCTTCGAAACGTTGTTGAATTTGAGAATCATTCGACAGATTTTTATCGGGATGATATTCTAATAGAAGTTTGTGATAATTTTGTCGAAGTTTATCAACCGAACAGTCAGCTGAAACGCCGAGAATTTCGTACAAATTCATATTTTTCTTCTACAAGAATTTTCAAATCTTTACACCCCAAAAAAAACATTTGAGAACAATTTTATTAAATAAAATGTGTTGATATCTGACGAAAAAAGAAGAAGAAGAAGAAGAAGAAGAAGAAAGAAAAACACTAATTGAAGACTAGAATTTCTAATTGGCTGGAGAAAATGCTTGAATTTCATCGAAAATAAACTGACGATAATCGTCGATTGTACAAACACAAGTCATGTCATCGGACAAACTAAATGGGATCGAACAAATCGGCTAAAATCAAACAAAAATTTAGCAAACTATTATTCGTTCGCAGATGAGTTTACTTCATCATCCGGATCGGAATATTGACTCAAATACGGATGATTTAATGATTGTTCAGCTGTGTATCGGATTGAAGGATTGAATGTTAGTAGTTTAGCGAGAAGATCGAAAGCTATTTTAAAGAAATTTCGATTCGAAATTCAAGTTTTGACTCGACTTTTTACCGAGAGAATTTCCTCGAGGAAACAATTCGCTGAATATTCGTTTGGTTCGCATTGGCATTCGACTGATATATGAACACGCCTTATTCGAGAAATAAAAATGAATTTCCAAACAGATTTTTCTTTGTTTTGTTTTTACTCTCGAATCTTTGATTGATTCTAAATCTTCGTTTGTTGGCGAGCCAATTATCGAGAAAATATGATTCAATTGATCGACATAATGTCTTCCGGGAAACAAAGGTTTGCCCATTAACATTTCCCCGAGAATGCATCCACACGACCATAGATCAACTAAGAACATTCGATTTGTTTCTTCTTTTTCGTTCTTTCGATATTTGTCTTACTGGCTTTATGATAGCATCGTTGACTAACCATAATTTCAGGTGCTCGATACCAACGAGTCGCAACATATTCGGTTAGCAAACCGTCATCTCGAGCTTTGTCATCAACTGTTCGAGCGAGACCAAAATCGCAGATCTTCAACAACAGAAGTTCAATCTCTTTTTTCACTCGCAAAGTTTACTTTCAAATCACACGATCGATTCAGCAATAAATTACTTGGCTTTAAATCTCGATGTAAACTTTACAAAACAAAACAAACTTCACATTTCGACAACTCTCTCAATCTCAAACTTACACATTAGCACTGTGAATATATTTGACACCTCGTAATAATTGATATGTAAAATAAACAATATGTTCATCTGAAAGGATCTTCGATCCATTTTGATAGTTAATTAATTGAGATAAATCAGTATCCATCAATGTTTCGATTAAATAACTTCGAATAAAAGAAAAAAAAACAATCGATCTGAGATTTCCTTTCGGCGTTTACATACATGTCTTTCATTTGTTCGACAGATTCTGGTTTAAGAATTTCAATAATATTTATAATCTATTTTAACAAAAAGAGAAAAATAGCGAATCGAGATGAAATTTCGAATTGAATCAATTACATTTTCATGTTTGAGCCGTTGAAGGATTCGAATTTCTCGTAAAGTTCGTTGGCAAGTCGTTGTCGAGAGGAACGGTGAGATTTTCTTAATCGCAACATTGGAAACAGTTTGCGTGTCGAATGCAGATCTAAATTCGTACGATCGTAGATGTATTCGTATCGAAGAAAAACGAACTCACACGACCATTCCATAGGCTCCTGATGAGAGATATTTTAAATTTACAAAACGATTGCCAACGGCAAAGTCTTGACCTCGGATTTGAATGATAGTCGAGGTCATTTTTATCTTGAAATCAAACAAAACAAAACTCGATATTGAACCTTGTTGTTGGATTACACAACAATTCGTGATTACATCATACATTCTGTGTTCTGAGTCAAAACTAAGAAACTTTATGCTTCGTTTTTTTTTCAAATGAAAATCATCGGTTTTTTCTTATGCTATCTGATTATTAAAAAGATCTGTTCCGAAATATTTCTTTTGCTTGTGATTGGTCGTCGAACGAGCCAATGAAAAAGCACCGGAAAATCTCCTTGAAATAAAATTTTCACTACTCATGTCATTGAATTGATCGTCAATCTCGAAAAAAATCGATTTTCAAATTCTGAAAACACCATCGAATTGTTCGACAATTAACTTCATTCTCAAATAATGCCGTTCGTCCGTTGTGCATCTTCATAAAAATCGAATTCAACGATTGAATCCGTCGATCATTTGTGTTTATCACACAATAGCAGTAAGAATGTTTCACCCTGGATCGACTATTTGTCGTTTTTTTTCTTCTTTGACTTGTTAAACATAGATTTCGCGTCAATTTATTTCTTTTCATTAATCAATGTCTGCCGTTAAACGAACTCGAACCGATGAATTATCATCGTCATCTCAAAATCCACCTCCGCCACCACCAGCAGCCAACACATCGACGAACATTTCACCGAAAATCGAACCATCGGATCTCAATTCCGACGAAGATTACACTTGGTTAGTTTTTTGTTTCGAAGACAAATCAATTCGATTCGTTTTATTTTCAGTCCGATCTGCTTCGAATTAATCAACGAAGCATATGTTTCTCGATGTGGACACAGTTTCTGGTTAGAACGAACTCTTTTTTTTTTTCGAAAAAAATGATTTTGATTTTGTTGTTTCAAGTGGAAAATGTCTTCAACGAACTGTTGAATCGCATCGTCGATGTCCGAAATGTCAATTAAATCTTCAAACCTCAGACATATTTCCCAATTATACTCGTAAGACGAGAGATTCCCGTTTGTTGAACTCGATTTTGCAATTTTAGTCAACGCAATCATCGAAAAATATCGTCAACAACGTCCATTACCTCAAACCTTCGACAAACAGGGCGTAAGTTCGATGTTGTCGAACTGTTTTCGAACTCAATCTGTTCTTCAGAGCGTTGTCGAACATATTTCCGACATCGTGACCAATGTTCATTCGTTGAACACCGAAGATCTCGACCGATTGATCTCAGTCATTCGACAGCAACGAGAAAAACTCGACTCGGTTCGTTTCAATTCGTTTCTTTGTCAACGAATTTTGTCTTTTCTCGTCAATAGAACAGCGAATACGTTCACAATCGTCTCTTGGAAATCTTTCTCATGCACGTTCATCACGAACGAAGCGGAGTGAGAGCAACTAACTTCATTCGCCAATTTGCTGATTTGTTGTTTTTTGAAAGGCGATCGAAAGTTTGACGAAAGAATTGAACATTGTCGATCAAGATTTGAAACAAATGACGAAACGACAGAAATGTTCGTCGACGAATTCCAGTGGAAACAACCTAACGAACTCGAATTCCAATGAAAATCCGAGTTTATCGTCGAGCTCAACGAATGAAAAGAAAGACGATCAATCATCGGCATCGATCGACGCAACGACTGTCAACGACACGGTGCCAAATTGGACGCAATCCGGAGGACAAGTTCGCATAAAATGCAACTCGAAATTGACTTTTCGCTTTGGTTTTTCGAAGGATCTTCACGCAACACCAGATATGAAAACGAATAAACAACAAGTTGCGTCTTCTTCGTCGATTTTATCTTCATCAGCAACAACGAAAAACGAAATCGCTCCCGCAGGCGCTGTGGTTCGTTTCGCTTTTTTTTCTCATTTTGACAAAAACAAACAAAAAATTAGGTCCCGGAAGAAACCAATCAGCTCGGCCTGATCACCAACGACGACATCGAGAATCGTACGAAGATCATGATGCGTTTCATGGACGATCTCACGAATATCTATTTCTCAACACGAAATTCTCTTCGATTGACACTCGAAAACGGTCGGAATTCCGTTAGTTTACCTTCGGAAAATCAACAATTTGCTGTTTTGTTTTAGATGGCTGTTGGAATGGTGATAGTGGATTGAACACATTTCGAGATAGTCTCGCAGCTGTAACGAAATATTCGCGTTGTAAACCGATAGCAACGGTGAATTTTGTTGGAGAAAATTTTGCACAAGCGAGCATTGTCTCGAGGTAAATCTTCGATTGGCAAAATCGATGGATTTTTTATTGATTTTTCGGTTTAGCATTGAATTCGACCGAGATTACGAACATTTCGCAGTTGCTGGCGTTTCGAAAAAGATCAAAGTAAAGTTCGATAGATGAAAAATCCTCGTTTCAACGAGTTTTCTTAAGTTATACGAATACGAATCGGTGTTAGACAATACCGTCGATTCACATTATCCGACGAAAGAAGTTCTTTGTACAGCGAAATTGAGTTGCATCAGTTGGAATCCGTATTTGAGAAATTATTTAGCATCGAGTGATTACGACGGATTCGTCACCATTTGGGACATGGCTACAGCGCAAAAAGTTCGAACTTTTCAAGTAAATCGAGTCGTTTTTTGTTGTTTTTTTAATTGATTTTGGCATAGGAACATGAAAAACGCTCGTGGAGTGTTGATTTTTGCTCGTCAGACCCGAAACTTTTGGCGTCGAGTTCCGATGATTGTCGAGTTAAGATTTGGTCGACGCACAACGACTATTCAGTGACAACAATCGACGCCAAATCGAATGTCTGCTGTGTCAAATTCAAACCCGATTCGCAATACAACATTGTCTTCGGCACAGCCGATCACAATTTATACTATTTCGATCTACGAAATACTCGAGAACCGTGTCATTTGTTAAAAGGACACAAAAAAGCGGTTTCTTACGCGAGATTTCTCTCGAATAACGAGATCGTCTCGGCATCGACTGATAGCCAATTACGTCTTTGGCGTGTTACCGAAGGACAATGTCTTCGCACCTATCGAGGACATATTAATGAAAAGAATTTCGTTGGTTTGGCCGTGTCAAATGGATATGTTGTTTGTGGAAGTGAAACGAATACGGTTCATTTATATCAACGTGAAATTTCTCGACCTTTGTTGAATTATAAATTCGATGATCAAACCAATGCAACGAGTAAAACGACGATGACATCAACAACATCAACGTCAACGACAACAACAACAACAACAGCAGCAGCAGCAACAATCACAAGTTCGACGGCAACGTCGAGTAATGAAAGAACGAAAAAAGATGAAAGTGGAAGTGAATTCGTTAGTGCCATGTGCTGGAGCAACGTATGTTCTCAATTTCAGAAGCAAATCATCTCGATTTTCTTTGTCTATTTTAGCGTGAAAATATTCTTCTAGCAGCCAACAGTCAAGGTGTTGTCAAAGTATTAGAATTAGTCTAAGCTGATTGTGTGTGTGAATTAATCTGTATGTGTGTCTGTGTTCTATTGTCATTTAGATGACGATTATTATTTATATGTAATGTTTCTCCTTCTTTATCTTTTCCCATCTGTTCAACAAAATTTTCTTCTTCTTTTTCTTTTTTTCATTATTTTATTTTCTAGAAAAGTGAAAGCACATTCTTAATAATACTTGTGTAACACAAAACAAAAGCGTTAGACTATATGTGTGTATATAGATTTATCTGTAAAACAAATCGAACAGAATAAAACAAAACAAAATAACACAAGTTAAACAAGAATTTTCGTTTGACCTATAAGCAAAGACGATTAGTTTATTTATGCGAATGTCAAAAAAGATCTTATCCAGAACGGAATTTGTGTAACTAACGACAGATATTCTTACGATGACATCATCACTAAAATTCCATCGAGTCATTGTTATTAAATGTCAAATTCAATTAGTTTCAATCTCGATATGTTCAAACATGTCAAAAGAGAGAGAACAATGACAAATAGTTGTATTTTATTACAAAACAGTTTCTTTGAGTCCTTTAACAGATAAAAATGATTTAATTTGATCATGTGCGAGACATGATTGAGGAAGAAATCCGATGGATCCATCGTCTTCTTTCTGAACGAGTAAAGTTGATTTGCCGATGCGTCGTAATAATTTAACTTGATCACCGCGAACAACAGCAAATGTTTTCGTTCCGTTCGTAGCCGATGAATTTTGATATTCGTGCCAAACGAGATACGTTCGTTTTCGATGTTTGTGAATTGGCGAAGATAATGACGAGACCGATGACGAATAATCCGATGAAAACGATGAACGAGAATAATCTAACGTTCGAATTGAATCGAGTTCGATCGCAGCGAGATTAAGTTCGCCAAAAACGTGATTGTTCTTGGGTAGAGTTGAAAATGGTTTTGAATAGGATTTCGTTGGATCGCTAGTGACTGTTCCAATGGCTGTGAAATGACGAGGAATTGGAATCTGATTCGATGTCGAAGAAATCTAAATATCGAACTTTAAAAAGGAATCGATTGGCAAAAAGATTCTCAATTACGTGATTGTTTGTTGCTTGTTGATGTTGGGTTTTTGTCGTCGAAAGTGAACCATCACAGGATAAATGTCGTCGTCGTCGAGCTTGTAAAGATTTCGCTCGTTTTCTTAATTGTTGTTGTGATGATGAATTCATCGATTGATTCGGATTTGTTTTAGGCAACGGTTTAATATGCGGATACGATCGACTAGCAGACAGCCATTGTTTCTGTTGGAAAGCATGATAATAAAGATCTTTTGAATTGGTATTCTTGTGAATAGTTGTATCTGACAAAGATGAATCAGTTGCCGATGATGATGACGACGATGTTTTTTGATAATAATTAAATGATGAACGTTGTTCGCAATGGCAATGCGGACATGATGTATGCAATGGTCGTTTTATTGATGAAATTGTTGTTGTTGCAAAACTTTCTTCTGAATATCCTGAATCGCCCCCGCCACTATGTGCATTATTTCGTTGAACAACTGATTGTTGAGATTTTCTCGATGATAAACGATGAAAACGTTTGCTTGAATTTGTTGTTGAAAGACTTATTGATGCATCACAATTGGATAAACGAATTGAATTAAGACCTCCTCCTGATGTTGTCTGTCGTTGACTATTTAAATTGCTCACTGGAGAATGTGAAATTTGAGGATTTGTGCGTTTGTTTTTTTGATTTCGATGTAATTCATCGGCTGACAATGTTCGTGAGGAGAAATGTCCAATGTAATTATTTCCTCGTTCTTTTAACGAACGCCATGAACTACTTCGACGTACTTTGCTCGATTTCGATGACAAAATCTATTTATTGACAATAAACAACATGTCATTTCTTTATTAATGAAGATAGATTAAAAAATGAGTAACAAAGAAACAGAACATTTGATATAAATAAAACATTTGATTATCAAAACTACGTCAAAGAAATTTCTTCGTGTTGTCACTGACAGTAATTGATAATCAATGTCACTCAATTGTCATCTTTTTTTGACAACATATCTTTTCTTCTTGTTTTGACGTTCGTTCTTATCTTTACTCACTCTCGATTTCTTTCCTTTTTTTTTTTGTTATATGTATCTTGAATATCGATTAGACACTTTGTTCTTTTCGGTATTATTTAATCAAAACTAAATTTCGGGTGTCTTCTTCTTCTTTTCTGTTATCATAAAAAAAAGCTTAGGAAATAATTGCTTTTTATTAGCATATGTGTAGTAAAAAGAAATGAAGAGAAACAACACAGACGGAAGGTAAAAGCCGTAGGGCAATCCTCTCTCCTTTTTTTGTATATTTAATTGGTAAGACATGCAGATGCGTGACAAACGAAGTATTGAGAAAAAAATTGATTATGGCTCAATTAAACAAGACTCTACTTGTAACCTTAAGATACAAACAGCTGGAAATTATTTAGATGAATATGAAGGTTATTTTCAACTGAAATTTCCTTTGATTGGAAATCAATAGAACGTGTTCATAAATGAGCTTTCTTTATTTACCGATTTGTCAACAGATGATGGATTCGTACATAACCATCTTGATAAAGATAAACGAGGTTGTTGCCGGATTATTAATGGGCCAGATGAATAGATTTCGTTGAAATGATTCTTATCGGAATTATTATCATCAGAGTCTAAATTCGAAATGAAAGTCATTTGTCAAAATTCGAGTTTTTCAGTGAGTTTTTTTTTCGGACGTCGAGTCAAATGTTTTAAAAGAAAACAAACCTGACGAACGTCGACCGATCGAATGTGTTGATGTTAGTTTGGATTTTGCTCGTTCGAATACATTGACGAGTAATTTCATCAACATTCTTTCTTTTTTATTGTGTATCTTGATTTAAATTATCCAAAAACAGAAAAAAGAACTGCGATCTGAGCTGAATAGTGATGCGTTAACCATCAAAGAGAAAAGCAAAACGAACAGCAATCGTTTCCGCTCTTACAACACCAACAACAGAATGGATATAATGAGAAGAGAACGCGGGAGAGAAGACGAGAGAAAAAAAAAGAGAGAGAGAGAACGAAAGATATACTGTTTGATGAAAGTTTATCGTCTAGATATATTCTTTTTCTCTTTTTTCTTATTGTGTTTTGTTTTATTCTTTATATGAGCGAGTATAGTATATCACTAAATGGATCGAGTATCGTTCACAATGAAAAAAAAGTGAGCGACAGAGAACAAAGGTGTTACATTTAGATCTCAATTGATAAATATATAATCTGACTTTGATCAAGAAATAATGAAAAACTTGTTGTTCAAGGTTAACCTTGTGAGAAAAGCAAAGATCTGGATCGACGATTGAACGAGAGAATATGACAAACAACTCTTAACAGTTTGTCATTTCGAAATAAAATAACAAGCGACAGAAGGAGAAAAAAAGCAAACGGATTTCTATTCATCGATTGACCTTCTCATTATCGAGAACAGGTTTTCATATTAAAGCTCATAGAAGTATTGAGCAAATAGAACGTTGTCGTCGTCTACGTTTAAAAGTCAATTAAGACTTTTTTTTAATTCAAACGTTTAACATCCGTTCGACTCGAGTTTTTTTTTTATTTGAATAAATACGAATAGAAAGAAAGCGAGAAAAACTTTTAGTTCTTCATTGAATTTTCTTTTTATTGATCGACAAATAAATTCAAATGTTTATTTGAACTATGATCGAGTGAAAAAACACGATTTAACCACAAATGTTACGTTGCCTTTTTTTAAAATGATTATTTCTTGAGTAACATTGAACAAGAGAAATGTCTTGTCTTTCGCTTACATCACAAGATTCCATTGAGAACTGATTTGATCGAGCGCGCCATTCATTTTCTCATGCTCGTTCATCAATAAAGACAAAAGAAAAGAAAAGAAAAGATCAGATCGTGTTATCTCGTGGTCATAATTCTGCTGTTCAAATAATAAAACTGTCTGTTCTGTTGATCTCTCGCTTGTACATATCTATCATTAACAAAAAAAAACGCGGCCTACAGACGTCTTGTTCGTATATCAATGCGTCATTCTTGTGTTGTTGTCTTTTGTTATTTAGTATGATTACAAAACAATTGTGAGAATACTGATTGTTTATCTTACTGGTGTGTTCGAGAGTAGGATAACGAGTTAGTTACAGAGACAACGAGGAATTATGTAAACAAACTTGTTATTTATCCTTTATCAACAACATTTATAATTACCTTGACTTTCGTCTAGAAAGAAATACAAAACTTTGAGTTTTGTTTTGTTTGAATAAAATCCAAGAAGATTCTACCTTTATGACATAAGATGTCTTTGAATTTTTTCCACATTAATAAAAGACAACCGTTGTCGTGTCTATTTTGTCAATACAATAAGTTTTTTTTCTTTTTTTTTGTCTCACTGATTGGTAGCAATGTGTTGCGTTCTATCGTTTTTTTTGTGCCGTTTGCGTGTATTTCAGATGGCATACAAGGTTAGATTGTCGATCGTATCTGTGTGTGTGTGTGTGTGTTTAGAACGATGTTTGAGTCTTCTTTTCTCTTGATTTTGATTCTATTTTTGCGCCTATCCATTTGCGCGTCCCAGTCAACATCAAAATGCGAAAGAAAAAGACTTTTTTCTTTGAACAAAATCAAATTAGACAATTAAGGGGGAAAGAAGAAGAGAAAACTGAATAAAGATAATTGATTTTCTTATTCTGTCGATCACATGCATATAATTCGTTTCAGCAAAAGACTAATTTCTGCTGTCGACAGACCAACAAACGACAACGAAACCAAAAAAAAGCCATTTGTGATTAATAACTGTCCATAATCTAAGTCAATTCCATAAATAAGAACATGTCAACGTCTAAGATAACCTTCAAACAAACGATTCATTCGTGCATTAACTCAAATTTTATCCCAATTAACTACCATTTTCTTGTTCACATTCGTTTCAATTAAGGTTTTTGGAGAAATAGAAAATGTCTGGTTAATTGATTGATAAATACTGTTCTGTTTTTTTTCTTGTTTCTTTATATTTAATGGAAAACTCATGTTTAGCTGGTATCTTAAACTGATAGCGAAACGTTGTAATAATGATAAATTACAAAGAATAATCAGGGAAATATTTGAATTTCATGACGTTTTTATCTAACCGAATGTTTCATACGTCATTCGATATTGTCAGAATATTTTTATTTAATTTGATAAGATTCAGGAAAAATAAATGTTTAGTTTTCTTGAAAAGTACATCTAATAACACCATTATCAGCTTACATAGAAACATCAAGTAAAAGTTTCTGTGTTTTGTTTCGTCAATAATTAATTATTTGGATGGCGAGACAAACTACCATTAAGATATTTTTTTTCTGTTTGAATGTGTGGGTTGATATGTTCATTTATTTTATTTAATAGCAACGAAATTTACTCAAATCATTCGAATTGAAAGCTCTCAGCACGGTCAAGCAACAGTTCAATAAAAAAAATAGGGCAGGTTCATCTGAGCTTAGACAATATTCTGTTTAATCGTGATTTACACGAGATTTTTCGTTGTTATTTGAGAAATTAATAAAAATTACCAAAGGTGAAATGCGACACTGTTAAACAAAAACAAAGCCAAGAGAACTCGAATTAACTGAGTATTTCAATTAGACAAAACTTGTTAATAATGCTTATCAAGCAGAACAGAAAACTCAACACCGTTGTTTTTTCTCCCACTTAAACGTGATTCGGAAATGACTTCGAGGCTTTTTCCTTTTGAATTTGTCTGATCAAAATGACAAATCCTGTTCACTTCACACGTTCTTTTTTTTCCATATTAAATTTCATCGTAAAATGAAAAAAAAAAAAATTAGAAAATAATATCTATTAGTTCTCTCTCTCTTTCTGTCTCTCATTCATTAGAAATATTCTGCATGCACTCGACGGCATGTTCGTCGTCTATGTTGATCTTGTATTTAACCAAATTGTAACCAGTCTACGAAAAGTCACAGCTTTTGTTTCCGACGGATATTCTTCTAGATAATCATTCGGTTCGAATAAAAGAAACGTTGAATAGTTTTCAAACGGAAGTGTTTATTCGTCATTAACATCCGCGTGGACGGTAAGGTCTTTTTTTCTAGTAGAACTAAGTCAAAAATAAAAAGAAAAAAAGTCATTTCTTCCCTCTTCCTCCCCCTCTGTCTCTCTCGCTAGCTTTACCTTTTTCTTTTTTTATTTGTTGAATTCATTTTGTGAACGTTAGTTTATTTCCTTAAACTAGAACATTTTTATGTGATTACTTTTCTTCTAAGCAGTTGTCTAAATACTAGTCGAGCGAAGAAAAGAAAAGAAAAACCTTAGAAAACTAATTTGAAAGAATATTTTCCTATTCTTTTCGTCGGTATCTCTTTTATTCAAAAGAAAACAGAATAGAACAATGACAAATTCGACACACAACAATTTCAAATCAAACGATCCTCAATCATGTACATTTACTAATGGTCTCATTCGTTATGTTGGTACAATGATCTTTTTTATTGGAATCATTTCAACTTTATTAAGCATCTGTGCTTTTGCAAGAAAACCATTACGTAAACAATTAAATGAAATCCTTTGAAGTTCCATTGTCTGTCTGTTTGTTGTTTTAGGACGGAAATCTTGTTGTTACTATTTTCTTATTTTAGCAATAAGTGATTCAATACATTTGTCAACGGTTTTTATTGAATTATTACCATTAAGTTTTCACGTTGATTTAATGACAGTTCATGGAATATTCTGTAAACTAGTTGTGTTCTTAATTTATTTTACGAATCATTTATCAATTATCGTTTTAACTTTAGCATCAGTGTAAGTTTTCGTTTTTTTTTGAATTTTAATTTGGTAATTTCAAAGAAATTAAATCCTAAAAGCTCGACATTTTTCTTATTTTGTTTGTAATTTAGGGATCGATTCATATTAATCTATTGTCCATCACGTTCAAAACGTTATTGTACAACAGAAAAGGCTAAATGGTTAGTCGGTCTTAGTATGCTAATAATTTTCCTATCGAATAGTCATTTTCTTTACGGTTATGACGTTATTCCTGTTTCCAATGACACAACGACCTGTTTTATAAGAAAAGAAAATGAAATCTATCGACAATTTTACGTATTCTATGATTCGTACGTTGAAAGTATTTTCTTTGTATTGATTCCATTTATTATTATGCTTGCTTGTTCATTATTAATTATTTGTCAAATATTTGAAACAAGAAAAACAATTCGTTATAATACGAAAGGTAAGTTTTACTATTACACATTTTATACAAGTGAAACGCTTCGACAAACAGTTAGAAAAACGTTAAACGAAGAAGGACGAACAAGACTTCGTGATAAAGATATTCAATTATGTTTCATGTTAATCGGAACAACATTAGCTTTTCTTATTCTTTGTTTACCAACTGAAATCAACGATTTATTTAATTATACTGGCAAATATCGATCTTGTTTCGATTGGCTTCGAAAAGTAGTTTTTCTTCTCTTACAACAAACGTACTTTGCTGGACATTTGTATATTTACACATTAACTGGTCAATTATTTCGCAAACATTTATTTCTATTTCTCTTCGGGTCAAATCCTGATCAACATACAACATTTACACAAAAGCTTCTTACGAATTTAACCGGTTATCAACATCGCTTAAATGCTTCGTTTACAACCACAAGTTTTGTTAATACAACAACGCATCGACCAACGCCCTCAACAGCAGCAGCAGCAGCTGTTCCACCGAATCCGAACAATCAATTTGTATCCAATGATCCATCGCAAAGACTTCTTTCCAATTCGAAATATACCATAGGCACTTATTAGGCGCATTCGCAAAATCTATTCATAGTTTTTTTCTTCTTTGTCTTTGTAGTTATGAGTTAGATTTCTTTTTCTTTTTTGTTTGACAATCGAATAAATGTCACATGATTTACATTCTTTAATCAATCAATTCGAACAATCGATTGGAAATTCAACGAAAATAGCCGCACAATCGAATGAACTCAGTCGTTTACAGAGCAGACAATTACGTATTATGTTTTCAATTTCTTGAGACGGTTTTTTTCTTCTATCGAATTAATTTTAGAGGATTGTCAAACAACAATTGATAAATCGACTAGACATTTAGAAGAAATTGACGAGGAAATCAATGAAATCGACAAAGGATTTTGTTTGCGTTTGTGTTGTTCAAAGAGAAAAAAGAACAAACAAGCCAAAGAGATTTTACCGAAGAAATCTTCTGAAGAGAAAATCTTTGAAATTGAAAATAATTCAGTCTATTCAAATGCTCAACTAAGAAATCTCGATGAAAATCTTCAGAAATTACAATTTTTCAATCATTTAATCGATCAACAAATTCAACAACAAAACCAAACAATAGTTCGTTTGAAAGCTTTTCTATCAAAGAAATTTTTTGTTTGGTTCAAAGAAAACTCTTCATCGTCGAGTTGATTTTGATTCAGCAAGATTAATCAAAACAAATCTAAAGACTAAAAATCTACAATGACAGTAAAATAACGACGCAGAATCTAAATAAGACGACTATGTTATCAATTATTTTCTGTTCAGCTTAACAAACTCATTATTATTATTTGAAGTGGCAACACAAAACAGTGCTATTACGTTGTTAGGACGAGTTTTTTTGTTCTCACGCGTAATTCTCATGTTTCTAAGTAAATACAATCTAAATGATTGTCTTTTTTGACAAGTAGAAAACATTTGAAAGAATTAATTTGACTTTGTTCTCAATTTGTGAAAAATTGCTTTTCTAATGAATGACATCGATTTTCATATTGAAATATCATAATCTGAATATTTCCTTGAAAAATAGATCAGGCTAAAATTAGTTCGCATCAATGAACATGTAAAACTTTGCTACCGGTAAACAGTTCGTCATTTCCTTCGAAATCACTCAGTTTCACGCGAAATATTATAACGATTTTCTACCCAAAAAAACAAACAGCGATGTAAATCTTTTGTTCGATTTATACTTTTTTTGTCCTCAAGTAAACTAGGTCACACTTTTAAGTAAATAAAAGTTGAAATTTGATTGACATCTGCAGAGCAAAAAAAAACATATTGCGTTTATTTGTTTAAGAAGTTAACAGACAAAAGAAAAGAAAAGAAATTAATTGATAAATAGAAATGAATGTCAGTCAAATAAAATAATAATCAAAGGCATTCGAAAATTAGAAATCTATTTAAAAAGATCATCGTCTGAATCATCGGGATTTGGTAATAACGGAATGTTTCGACTAAATGATGGCTAAAGAAAACGAAATGAAAATAATCGAATGAGAAATCCGAGATTTACCTTTGAAGCGGCACTTTCTGTTGAAGAACGATTCTCTTGAACTGATGGACGAGCAGATTTAAACATGTCGTCATCGGATTCATCGCCTAAAGGATCTATGAAATCAAACAAAGAAAGATATTTTATTGAAATAAATATTCTAAAAATTGTATTTACTATCTTTTTTATCGGTTTTTTGTTCGGATGCTGCTACTTCAGGAGTTTCAGTTGGTTTCTGTTTATTGTCTTCGATTGTGTCAGCTGAATTATCAGTTTCATTTTCTTTGTCAACTGTTGGTTCTGAAGAATTTGCTTCAACAACAGTTTCTTTGTCAACTGTTGGCTCTGAATCATTTGTTTCAACAACAGTTTCTGACTCAACTGTTGTTGTTGTTTGATTTTCATCTTCAACAACTAAGAACAATAAAAGTAAACAAATTGAAAAACTCGACTTGTACCTATATCATCAGTTGGCTGTTGTTGTTCGAGAACAACGATTTGATTTTGTGGATTCGAATCTTGCGGAAGATCATCAACAGTATCCCAGCCATTCTTCTGATTATTTGTCGATGTTTCCGAGTCCGAAGATTTTCTCTGATCATTTTCAGCAACTGATGCAATTTCTTCGCTTAAAGATTGTTGTTCAACTGCATCAGTTTGTACCGGTTCTTGAGTTTCTTCTTCTTCTTCTTCTTCTTCTTCTTCTTCTTCGTCCTCTTCGTCTTCATCCTCATCATCATCTTCGTCATTTGATAAGACTTTTAAAGTTGCTTTTTTGATGATTTCCAACGCTTTATCGAGAAATATTTCTCCCGAATATTGTTTTGTCGGTTGAATTTTAGTTCTCAATTGTTGGA
>Ga0209930_1001654_pt1 | contig 32552 bp, 38 predicted proteins | sample ThiBiot_500_biof_2_FD_183948 | JGI IMG/M metagenome (GOLD analysis project Ga0209930, IMG submission 183948) | Wastewater bioreactor microbial communities from Cape Town, South Africa - Thiocy_cont_500_biof (SPAdes) | ecosystem: Engineered > Bioreactor > Thiocyanate-remediating >... | reverse complement strand
GGTTGACCTCGCTCACGCCCACGTCGGCACAAGGAAGACCGTCCAGCTCAGGATAAGCCACCTTGCATCCAGTGATGCTCCGCAACCGGCAAGCGGATGTGACATGGTCGGCATGGATGTGCGTCTCGAGTGTGTATGCGAGCCTTAAACCGAGATCCTGGAGAGCGGAGAGGTCCCGGTCCAACGTCTCCAGGACCGGATCGAGAAGCACGGCTTCTCCTGTGTCGCGGCAGCCGAACAGGTAAGTGTAGGTTGAAGATTCCAGCTCATACAGTTGGCGAAAGTTCATGTTCAGGCTCCCGGCGGCTTGGAGTCCATGACGCGCGCGCTTTTGGCGAACCTCATGCGTTGCTTCGTGCAGGGCCGAATTATGGACGGCTTCCGTCGAGGCCATCGCGACGGCAGTAGTTCATGATCAATTCTCCTGAGGATCTGAGTTTTCAGGTCCGGTGTGGCTGTTCTTCACATGTGACTGGTCGTTAGCGCTGCCAGCAACCGCCGCGGGCGCGACAGCGGCTGCTTCCGCGATCGGCGCGCAATATATTCCATGGAGTGTCTCTATGACTTTGGCGGCCTCTGTGCTCGCGAGCGTGTAGTAGACAGTCTGGCCCTCACGCCGGGTGCGAACCAAGCCATCCTTGCGGAGCAGCGCCAGTTGTTGCGAGACAGCTGTCTCCCGTGCCTGGATGAGGCGAGCGAGTTCGCCGACCGACCTCTCGCCCTCCAAAAGGTAGCAGAGGAGGAGAAGGCGGTTCCGACTGGCAAGCGCCTTCAAGAGGTCTGTCGCTTGCTCTACCGCTTGGAACATCTCTTCTATCTTCATAGTTTCATACATATGAAGGGCATCGGCTCTCATCAAGGTTGCTTGGTGGGCGACTGGGCGCAGGCGTGGCGCAGTTCCTCAGCAGCAGGAGGATCAGCGACTCTATGAACGAGCCGTTCCTCCCGCATGTTGTTGCCCCCGAACGACCGGAAACGGTCACGGGTTGGCGCGAGCCTGGATAAACTCGCGAGGTGAATGGTAACCCGATACCACCAACGGTTTCCATCGTTCACCCGTCGTAGATGCATATCATCGCACTTGCGCAGATATGAAGGCAACCCTAAATAGGGATCGTCTAATGTTTTGATCGGGTCGAAGGAATGGACAACTTTACTCCGGTATCAGCGCTGCTCGGCGGCCTGTTGATCGGCGCCTCCGCGGCTCTGTTCCTCTTCCTGAATGGCCGCATCGCGGGTGTCAGCGGCATCCTCGGCGGCTTCATTCATCCTGCCCGCAATGAGATCGGCTGGCGCCTGGCTTTCGTCGCCGGCCTCTTCCTCGCCCCATTCCTCTACGCCGCGCTTGGCGGCGCGCTGCCGCAGATCACCCTGACTCCTTCGATAGAGCTTCTGGCCGTCGCAGGCCTGATCGTCGGCTTCGGCACCCGTCTCGGGGCAGGTTGCACCAGCGGTCACGGCGTTTGCGGCGTCGCACGCGGCTCGCCACGTTCGCTCGCCGCGACAGCGGTCTTCATGGCCACGGCCATCGCCACTGTCTTCATCACGCGTCATGTTCTCGGAGGCTGACTCCATGTCCCTCATCATCTCCGCCTTCGCCTCCGGGCTGCTCTTCGGCCTCGGGCTGGTCATCTCCGAGATGGTCAATCCGGCGAAGGTGCTCGGGTTCCTCGACGTCTTCGGCAACTGGGACCCGAGCCTTGCCTTGGTGATGGGCGGCGCCCTCGCAGTGTCTGCGCTCGGATACCTCCTCGCCAAGCGCCGAGGTGTCCCGGTCTTCGCGCGGCGGCTTGAGATCCCGACCCGCCGCGATCTTGATCCGCGCCTGATCGGTGGGGCCGTGCTCTTCGGCGTCGGATGGGGCCTGGTCGGCCTCTGCCCGGGCCCGGCTTTGACCGCGCTTACCTTCGGGCCTTGGCAGGTTTTCGTCTTCATCACGGCGATGATGACCGGCATGGCCCTGTTCCGGTTGCTCCCGGACGACTGGCCACAGGTGACCTTCCGACGCGGGCCGGCGGGAGTAGACGGCTAATGCCCGACCTCATCACCTCTCTCCTGGCCACAGGCTCGGGCGGCATCGTGGGGCTGGTTCTCGGGCTCGTGGGCGGTGGCGGCTCGATCCTTGCCGTGCCGCTGCTGGTCTACGTGGTCGGCGTGGCCTCGCCCCACGTGGCCATCGGCACAAGCGCTGTCGCTGTTTCCGCGAGCGCCCTTGGCAATCTCTTCCCGCACTGGCGCGCCGGCAACGTCAAATGGCGGTGCGCCGCAGTCTTCGCTGCCGCCGGTGTCCTCGGCGCATTTGCTGGCGCGGCCGTCGCCAAAGCCGTCGATGGCCAGAAGCTTCTGGCGTTGTTCGGCGTCGTGATGGTCGTGATCGGCGCCGTGATGCTCCGCAGGCGGGAGGGCCGCGGCAACCCGGACGTACGCCTCTCGTCCGAGACTGCGCGAGAGCTCCTGCCTCTTCTTCTCGGGATCGGCTTCACTGTCGGAGTGTTCTCCGGGTTCTTCGGGATCGGCGGTGGATTCCTGATCGTACCGGGATTGATGCTCGCGACCCGGATGCCGCTCGCGTTCGCCATCGGCACCTCGCTCGTTGGGGTGGCGGCCTTCGGGGCGGCGACGGCCGCCAGCTACGCGCTCTCAGGGCTCGTCGACTGGTGGCTCTCCGGCCTGTTCGTGCTCGGGGGGCTCGTCGGTGGGCTGGTCGGGACGGCACTTGGAAAAGTTGTCGCCAGCCGCAAGCAAATGCTGGGCACGCTTTTCGCCGGCCTCGTGATCGTGGTCGGCCTCTACATTATTGCCCGAGGGCTCCTCGCGCTGACAGCCACTCAGCCATGAATCAATCGAAAGGAGCAAACTGCATGCCCGCCTCGTCTTCGCCTCTGAAAGGCAACCCTGTCGTGAAGGGCTTCTTCGAGAAGCGCACGTCTAGCGTCCAGTATGTCGTCGCCGATCCGGAGACGAAGCGCGCCGCCATAATCGACCCGGTGCTGGACTTCGATCCGAAGTCCGGCGCTACGGCCACTCACTCGGCCGATCAGCTCCTCGCGCATATCGACCAGGAGGACTACACGCTGGAGTGGATTTTGGACACCCATCCGCATGCCGATCATTTCTCGGCGGCCGGCTACCTCAAGGACAAGACAGCCGTCCCGACCGCCATCGGCGAGAAGGTCGTCGAGATCCAGAAGCTCTGGAAGGGGATCTACAACCTGCCCGACAGCTTCCCGCCAGACGGCTCGCAATGGAACCGGCTCTTCGCCGACGGCGAACGTTTCAAGATCGGCAACATGGACGTCGAGGTGGTGTTCACGCCGGGGCACACGCTCGCCTCGATCGCCTACGTGGTCGGCGACGCCGCCTTCATCCACGACACTATCTTCATGCCGGATGGCGGCACAGCCCGGGCCGACTTCCCTGGCGGCTCAGCAAAGGTGCTGTGGAACAGTATTCAACGCATCATGGCGCTGCCCGACGACACCCGCTTGTTCACCGGGCACGACTACTGCCCTGGCGGTCGAAAGCCGGAATGGGAAAGCACAGTGGCTGAGCAGAGGGCCAGGAACACGCACCTCGTAAAGGCAAGAACGGAAGAGGAGTTCGTGGCCCTGCGCGAGAAGCGCGACCGCGAGCTGCCTATGCCGAAGCTCATCCTGCACTCCCTGCAGGTGAACATCCAGGGCGGTCGGCTGCCTGAGCCCGAGGAAAACGGCATACGTTATCTCAAGATCCCCCTCGATGCGCTCGACGCACCGTGGGACGAGTGAAGGAGCCAATCATGACGACGAAAAGTGCAAAGGATCTAGTGGCTGAGGCAAGCCGGGACATCGAGACGCTTTCGGGCCCAGAAGCAGCGAAGTTGGTGGGCGACCCCAGCGTGATGTTTGTGGACGTGCGCGAGGCCGAGGAGCTGCAAAAGACAGGTAAGCTCCGGGGTGCCGTGCATGTGCCGCGCGGATTCCTCGAGTTCCAGGCCGATCCGACCAGCCCGACGCACAAGCCGGAGCTGGGCGGGGGCAAGAAGCTGGTGCTCTACTGCGGATCAGGTAACCGCTCCGCTCTTGGCGCCAAGGCCCTCAAGGAAATGGGCATCACGAACGTAGCGCATGTCGCCGGCGGGTTCCCGGCCCTCCAGCAGGCGGGCGGACTCGTGGAAGAGGTCAACCGATGATGCAAGACATGATGGGTGGAGGAATGATGTGGGGCATGGGCTTTTTCTGGCTCGTCATCATCATTGTTCTCGTGCTCGCGGCGATCGCCCTCGCCAAGTACATCTTTTCACGCCGTCGGTAAGAGACAGCGTCTAACCAGAAAGGATCAAGGTCATGAGCTACTACCTTGCAAAAACGCTCTCGACGTCATTCGACGATGCTCTCACACGCACGACGGAAGCCTTGAAGGCGGAGGGCTTTGGCGTCATCACGCAGATCGACATCCGGGAAACCCTTAAGCGGAAGGTGAACGCGGATTTTCGGCCCTATACGATCCTCGGGGCCTGCAACCCGGCGCTCGCGTTAGAGGCGCTCAAGCTCGAGGACAAGGTCGGGACGATGCTGCCCTGCAACGTCATCGTCCAGGAACTTAGGCTTGGCGAGGTTGAAATCGCGGCAGTCGATCCTGTCGCCTCTATGCAGGCGATTCAGAACCGTGAGCTCGCCGATAAAGCGCAAACCGTGAGAGGCAAGCTGGAGAAGGTGATCCAGAGCCTCTGACAGCGGCATTTCTGCTCCATCAGCTTCACGAGCCAAAGCCTTCGGAGTTCTATGGAAAGGGAGGGAGACTGCGCCCTGAGGATCGAACTGCGTCATCTCCGCTATGTCGTTGCGGCTGCACGAATGGTCGACGTCTCCTGTGCGCTTTCGACGTATGCTGAACACGGTGCGTTCCGTGATTGTGCCGTTTCAGTGCAACGAAACGAGCGCTCTCGTGTCGATCGAGCTTAAACATCTACGCTATGCCGAGGCGGCGGCACACCATGGCAGCTTCCGCAAGGCATCTCGAGGATCAACTCGGCGTTAGGCTTTTCGAGCGAACCAATGGCGGCGTGCGACCGACCTCGGCTGGGCGCGACTTCATCCACGGCGCGCGGCGCGTCCTCCACGAGCTGGAGGTTGTGATCGATGGCGTCAAGGCGGTGGGGCGGGGCGAAGCCGGACACATCACAATCGGATTCTATACGTCGTTGTCGGCGGGCAATCTCCGCGCCACGCTTATTGAGTATTCTCGGCGCTTTCCGCAGGTGCACATCAGCACGGTCGAAGGCTCGCGGGCACGACTGTCCAAGGGAATCGAGAACGGCAAGATCGACATCGCCATCGTTACCGGCGAGCCCGCACTGGACGGCAACCGCTCGATGATGCTGTGGAGCGAGCGCATTATCGTTGCCCTGCCTCAGGACCATCCTCTCGCCGCCAACGAGATTGTTTACTGGACTGACTTGAAGCGCGAACGGTTCCTCTTGTGCGAGCGCGATCCCGGCCCGGAGATCTATGATATCCTTGTTGCCAAGCTGGCTTCTCCCGGCGATCTGCCTAAGGTCGTTCGGCACGATGTTAGTCTGGAGAACATCAAGAGCCTGGTCGGCGCTGGCTACGGCGTCAGCGTGATGTGCGAAGCGTGCATGGGCGCCAACTATGAGGGCGTGGTCCATCGTGAAGCGCGCGACGGCAATGGCTCGACTCATATCGTCTATCGCGCCTATTGGAAGGGCCACGACGACAACCCTGCAGTGGGGCATTTCATTCGGCTTTTGGAGGAGCGCTGTCCGCCGGTCGCGAACGGGAACGGGATGCGTGGCGGAGTTTCGCGAAACCGCGATCCGTCGCCATGAAACGCTCGATCATCGGTGCGACGACCTTGGCGGGCTCGACGGCTTTGCCGCTTTCGCGGCCAAGGATCTCCGCATATGCGATGAGATCGCGGTGAAGAGCAGCGGGCAATTCCACCGAGAGTTTCACCGGCTTGTCGTCTTCGAGCGGCCCTAGCCTTAGCTTGGCCATCGGTTAGCCTCCGTGGGGTTCGAGGACCAGGTCACGCGTGACGATAACGCGAACGGGAAAGCCCGGCCGTATGGTCAACGTCGGCGCGACGTTGAGCTGGCGGCGGACGATCTGTTGGCCCGCATCGTTGATGGTGTCTTGCCCGCCGTTGCGGATCGCCTGAATCAGGCGGTCGTCGTCGTTGGTGGCGAGCTCGGCGCCAATGCTCAGCAGCGTGGATAGTCCCGCCGCCTTTGCCAGTTCCCACCAATGATAGTCGATGCCATCCTGAAGGCCCGCATAGCCTTCAGCGTCGGCGCCGGACTGACGCTCGAGGACGATCGAGCGCCCGTTCGGGAGGATCAGCCGATTCCAGACCAGGAGCACACGGCTCTGGCCGAACTGAACATTGTTGTCGTACTGGCCGATGATCCGCGTCCCTTGCGGCACCAGCAGGATGCGCCCTGTCGGGCTGTCGTAGATGTTCTCCGTCACCTGCGCGGTGATCTGGCCCGGAAGATCGGAGCGGATGCCCGTGATGAGCGCGGCGGCGATCACGGCGCCCGCCTGAAGGATATAGGGGGACGCCGGCGCCGCAACGCGATCCTGTGCCACCGTGCGCCGATCGGCGGCCGCATTGAGGAATGCAAGCTGTCGATCTTGCGCTGATGGTGTGGCAGGTGGTGGCGCGAGGCCGAGGCCGGCGAGGTCAGGCGCCGGCGGTGGCGCGATCGTCGCAGCCGCGGGGCCCGTCGACGCCATTGGACGGTTCTCCGTCCCGGTGAAAAGCCTGCTGACGCGCGCAGTCTCGATCTCCTGCAAACGGCGCTGCTCCTCGGCGCTAAGACCAGGATTGGCTTGGGCTGGCAACGGCTGACCACGATTCTGCGCGCCCAGGATGGGGCGCCCGAGGTCGCCCGGGAGCGGCGGGCCAAGCTGCGGAACGCCGCTATAATCGCGCGGCAATCCGGAAAGGCCGTCGGCAGTCGAGCGATTGTCGGTCGAGTGGAGTTCCTCGGCGGGCGTCCCCCCCTCGCGGGTTTGGAGCGCATAGATCAACGCGCCGCCGATCCCGACGCTCGCCAGAAGGCCGATGCCGGCAAGCACCTTGCGCGAGAGGCGCGTGACGCGCGGCGCTTCCGCACGAAGCCGCATTGGGGCGGCAGCGTCGTCGGCCGGCCCGGTCAGCGGCGCCTCCTGTTCTTCTTTCCGGGGGCCAGGCTCACTCACGACGCGGGCCTCCCATCGGTGCGGACGATCCGGACGCGTTTCTGGCGGTCGCCTGCGCCGAAGCGCAGCTCGGCGGCCGCGAACAGGCGGTCGACGATCATGTAGTTTGCGCGAACGCGGTAGTTCACGAGTTCGGAGGTGTTGCCTTCCGGACCCACTACGAACAGCGGCGGCATTTCGCCCTGGCCGATGCCGCGGGGAAACTCGATGAAGACCTGGCGACCATCATCGTAGGCGCGCAGCGGTCGCCAAGGTGCGCGGTCGCCTTCGATCGCATAGCGGAAATTGATGTTGGCGAGGTCGACGCCGGTGGCGACTGGCCTAGCGGCCTCTGCCTGCGCGTTCTGGCGCCGCAGCGCGATGAGCTGATCCTGCGGATACTGCCAGGACACCGAAGCCATATAGGTGCGCTCGGTCGAGCGAAGTTCCATGTGGTAGGTGCGCAAGTTCGTGTTGATGATGAGATTCGTCATCAGGTCGGCGCGGGTGGGCTTCACCAGGATGTGGACTTGGCTCGTCGCGCCCGCGCCGCTCAGCGTATCGCCGATGATCCAGCGAACCGTGTCGCCGGCGGCGACTGGACCGGAGCCGACCAGTTGCTCGCCCGGCTGAAGGGCTATGTCGGTGATCTGGCCGACGGCGGTATAGACCTGATAGAGCGCGCCGCCCGTATAGGGATAGACCTGCATGGCGTTGATGAAGCCGTCGCGGACCGGCTGCACGCGCGCGGCGGCGTTGGCCTGATTGACGCGCGCTGTCGGATCGGTGGGTTCGGGTGTGCCGCGGGATGGCTCGACGGGCTTCATCTGACCAGGGAGCGGCAGAGGTCTCGGCAGCTCGACCACGCGCACGGGAGCCGGGGGATTGGCGCTCAGCGCCGCCGGCACTGCGTCATCGTAGGAGATCTCCGGCGGCCTGTTCGCCGTGGCGCAGCCGGCGAGGGCCGACGTGCACAGCAGCAGAATCGCAAATGTGGAAGTGCGAGAAGCCGGGTTTCCGGCTTTACGGAAAGACGGCTTCATTGCCCAAGCTCCCGTGACCAGTTGATGGCGTTGACGTAGATGCCGAGCGGGTTGGCGCGCAGCCGGTCGGCATTGCGGGGCACCTGCATGACGATGGTGAGGATGGCGGTCCAGCGGGTCGTCTCGGCGAGCTGGCCGTTCTCGTAGCGGCGCTCGACCCAGGCGACGCGGAAGCTGTCGGGCGACGCCCGGATGACGCTGGAGACATCGACAGCGATCTGCTGCCGGCCGACCTTGGTGAAGGGGTCGTTCGAGCGCGCGTAGTCGTTCAGTGCCATCGCACCGCGGTCGGTCGTGAAATCGTAGGCGCGCAGCCAATTCTGCCGGACGATGATAGCGTCGGACGGAATCGATCGAACCTGCTCGATGAAGCGCGCGAGATGGAAGGCGATCTGCGGGTCAGTCGGACGATAGTCGGCGACAGCGGGCGCGACTGCCTGCGCCTGGCCGAGCCTGTCGACCTGAACGACCCAAGGGACGATCGTTCCGCGCGCCGATTGCCAGACAAGCGCCGCCGCGAAACCAGCGGACAGGATCAGCGAGCCGAACGCCATGAAGCGCCAGTTCTTGGCCTGAACGCGCGCGGCGCCGATGCGCTCATCCCAGACCTGAGCGGCGCGCTGGTAGGGCGTCTCAGGTTCGGGCGTCTTGCCGTAGTGAACGGAGGGTCTTCTGAACATCAGCGATCGCCTTCGGAGAGATTGATGGAAGAGCCGCCGCCATGGCTGTCGCCGCTGCGCACGGCATGGGCGGCCGCGGTCACACCGTGGCTCAGGGCTTGAGAACGCTTCATGCGGCGGGCCCAGGCCGGCGGCCCGTCAGCAGCCTGCGATGGCGCAGCCTCGGCCGCGCTTCCGCCGATCGTACCCATGGTCGATGTGCCGCCGGTGGCGGCGAACGCGGACTTGGCGCCTTCGGAGAAGCTCGACTTCATGCTATCGGCGGCGCGCGAGGCCGTCCGGCGGAGGGGCGAAGCCGCCGCGCCGCCGGCTGCGCGTGCGACCCCGCCCAAGCCTGACGCCACGCCTGCGGCGCCCGACTGGCCAGCGGCGCCAAGGCTGTAAGCGGTCGAAGCGCCGCCCGCCATCGCCGCACCGCCACGGGCGGCGGCGGCGGCTCCTCCAGCAAGGGCGCCGCCGCCAGATGCCACGGCCCCAACAGTCGCAGCGCCCGCCGCCACTATGCCGCCCGCCGCGAGTCCGGTGCCGACCGCGGCGCCGGCGCCGAGCTGCGGACCACCCGAGACGAGGCCGTTGGCGATACCGGGACCGAAGATGCCGAGACCCAGCAGCGACAGTGCGGCGAGCACGATCGCCATGGCCTGGTCGATCGTGGGCGTCTGGCCAGCGAACCCGGCGGTGAATTGAGAGAACAACGTCGAGCCGATGCCGATGATGACGGCGAGGACCAGCACCTTGATGCCGCTCGAGATGACGTTGCCGAGGACGCGCTCGGCCATGAACGCGGATTTGCCGAACAGGCCGAACGGGATCAGCACGAAGCCGGCGAGCGTCGTCAGCTTGAACTCGATCAGGGTGACGAAGAGCTGGACGGCGAGAATGAAGAAGGCGAGCAGCACCAGCGCCCAGGCGAACAACAGACAGGCGATCTGGATGAAGTTCTCGAAGAAGGCGATCCAGCCCATCAGGTTGGAGATGGAATCGAGCAGCGGCCGGCCGGCGTCGAGGCCGGTCTGCGCAACACGGCCGGGACGCATGAGATCGTCGACGGTAAATCCCGTGCCCGACGCCTTCAGGCCGAGCCCGGCGAAGCTTTCGAACACGATGCGCGCGAGGTTGTTCCAGTTGCCGATGATGTAGGCGAAGACGCCGACGAACAGCGTCTTCTTGACCAGGCGCGCCATGATGTCGTCGTCGGCGCCCCAGCTCCAGAACAGCGCGGCCAATGTCACGTCGATGACGATCAGCGTGGTTGCGATGAACGCCACCTCGCCGCCGAGCAGGCCGAAGCCGCTATCGATGTAGCTGGTGAATACGCCGAGGAACTGGTCGATGACGCCGGTGCCGCCCATGGTTCACCGTCCGTCCTGCGGCTGGGGCGATGCTGGCGCGGGCGTAGCGCCAAGGAATCGGTCCCGGGTTTCGGCCCAGGTGCGCAGACATTCGGTATCCCGCGCGGCGGCCTCGCCGAGCAGTTGGCAGCGCCGTTGCGCCTGGCGCAGCGGATCAGCCGGCGTGACTTCAACCGGCTGCAGCGCTTGGCCGGCGGGGTCTTCCTCTTTCCGGGTCATCTCGATCGCCGTCGCGGTGATGGCGACGGCGACGAAGACGACGGCGCCGAGGCGCGCTAGAAGCTTGCCGTCCATGACACGATCCTCTTGGGGGGCCTTAGTTGCCATTCGGGAACATGCGGGCGTTGCCGGGCTGATAGCCGACGCCGGGCGTCAGGAAGCGGCGGCGCTGCTCACGGCCCTGCTCGGCAGCCGCCGCACGCTCCGCTTCGGTCAGCGCTTGAGCTCGTCCGTTCGCAGCGACGACGGCCGTGAGATCGGCGAGCTGCTGCGCCTGGAGCGCGAGGAGCTGATTGCCTGCCTGCGCCGCCTGCAAGGCGCCGGTCGCGCCCTGGCTTTGGCCGATGAGCGCCGACATCTCGGCGCGGTTGGTGTCGATGTTGCCGACGACACCGGCCTGCACCCGCATGGCGTCCTGCAGGCCGCCGACGGTGTTCTGCCAGCGCTCGCGCGCTTGCGCTACGAGTTGCTGGTCGGACGCCGACATCGACGCATTGCCGTAGGTGGAGGTGAAGGCCTGGTCGATCTGCTGGACGTCGTAGGCGATGCGCTGCGCCTGGCCGAGGAGTTGCTGCGTCCGCTGCACGGACTGCTGCAGGCGCTGAAGCGAGGAGTAAGGCAGGCTCGCGAGGTTTCGCGCCTGGTTGATCAGCATCGTCGCTTCATTCTGAAGCGAGGTGATCTGGTTGTTGATCTGCTCCAGGGCACGAGCTGCGGAGAGAACATTCTGCACGTAGTTCGTCGGGTCGTAGACGATCCATTGCGCGGACGCCGGCTGGATCATCACGGGCGACATCGCCACGGGGACGGAAAGGATCGATGCGGCAAGAAGCGCCGCGCGTGAGCGACGGAAGATCATGGCTGGGTCTCCAGGTTATTGAGGTTGGGGATGAGGTCGGCGGCCCAGGCGACGCCGCGCAGACGCAGCCAGGCCGGCAGGAAACCTTCGCGGCCGTGCTCTGCGATGACGCGCTCGATCGCCGCCTGATCGGTTTTTGAGGAGGCGGCGCAGAGCGCCAACGCCACGTCGGACAGACCGAGTTCGAAGAGTCGGTTGCCTCGGCGGGATTGGCAGTAGTAGTCGCGCTTCGGCATCGCGCGGGCGAGGATCTCGATCTGGCGATCGTTGAGCCCGAAGCGGCGGTAGATCGCGGTGATCTGCGGTTCGATCGCGCGCTCGTTCGGTAACAGCAGCCGCGTCTGGCAGCTCTCGACAATGGCCGGCGCGATCGCAGAACTGTCGATGTCGGAGAGCGATTGGGTGGCGAAGACGACGGACGCGTTCTTCTTGCGGAGCGTCTTCAACCACTCGCGGAGCTGGCCGGCGAAATCCTCGTCATCGAGCGCCAGCCAGCCTTCGTCGACGATGAGCAGCGTTGGGCTGCCGTCGAGGCGGTCCTCGATGCGGTGGAAGAGATAGGCGAGCACGGCCGGCGCGGCGGCCGTGCCGATCAGGCCCTCGGTCTCGAACGCCTGCACAACGGCTTCGCCAAGATGCTCGCTCTCGGCGTCGAGCAGCCGGCCATAGGCGCCCCCGACGCAATAGGGCCGCAGCGCCTGTTTGAGATCGTTCGATTGAAGGAGGACGGCGAGTCCGGTCAGGGTGCGCTCGACGACGGGCGCGCTCGCCAGCGAGGTCAGCGCCGTCCAGATGTATTCCTTCACCTCTGGCGCGATCGTCACGCCCTCGCGCTGCAAGATCGCGACGATCCAATCAGCCGCCCACGCGCGCTCCGGCACGTGGTGGATGCCGGCGAGCGGTTGCAGCGAGACGCTGTCAGCCGCGCCTTCTGTCAGGCCGCCGCCGAGATCGTGCCAGTCGCCGCCCATCGCGAGCGCTGCAGCTCGGATGCTTCCGCCGAAGTCGAAGGCGAAGACCTGGGAGCCGGGATAGCGCCGGAACTGCAGCGCCATCAGCGCCAGGAGCACCGATTTGCCGGCGCCGGTCGGCCCGACGACGAGCGTGTGACCGACATCGCCGACATGAAGGGAAAACCGGAACGGGGTCGAGCCTTCGGTCCTGCCGTAGAGCAAGGGGGGTTGCCCGAAATGCTCGTCCCGTTCCGGCCCCGCCCACACCGCCGACAGCGGAATCATATGGGCGAGATTGAGCGTCGAGATCGGCGGCTGCCGGACGTTGGCGTAGACATGGCCCGGCAGCGAGCCAAGCCAGGCGTCGACGGCGTTGATCGTTTCCGCCATCGCGGTGAAGTCGCGGCCTTGAACGATCTTCTCCACCAACCGGAGCTTCTCGGCTGCGATGCGTGGATCGGCGTCCCAGACAGCGACCGTCGCGGTGACATAGGCCTGACCCGCATAGTCCGCGCCGAGTTCCTGGAGCGCGAGGTCGGCATCGGCCGCCTTGTTCGCCGCATCGGTGTCGACGAGCACCGAAGCCTCGTTGGTCATCACCTCCTTGAGGATCGCCATGATGCTCTTGCGCTTGGCGAACCACTGCCGCCGTATCTTGGTTAGCAGCTTGGTGGCGTCGGTCTTGTCCAGTAGGACGGCGCGTGTCGACCAGCGATAGGGAAAGGCGAGCCGGTTGAGGTCGTCGAGCAGCCCGGGCGTGGTCGCGGTCGGAAAACCGACAATGGTAAGGATGCGGAGATGCGCGTCGCCGAGCCGCGGCTCCAGTCCGCCGGTGAGCGGTTGATCGGCCAGCAACGCGTCGAGATACATCGGCGTCTCGGGCACACGCACGCGGTGGCGTTTGGTCGAGACGGTCGAATGCAGATAGGTCAGCGTCTCGCCGCCATCGAGCCATGCGCATTCCGGCATGAAGTTCTCGATGAGCTGGAGCACGCGGTCGGTGCGATCGGCGAAGCCGCGCAACGCCTCACGAGGGTCGAGACCGTTATCGGCCTTGCCTTCATAGAGCCAGCTTTCGGCGCGGGCGGCGTCCTCGGCCGGCGGCAGGTAGACGAAGGTCAGGAAGTAGCTCGACTCGAAGTGCGAGGCGTCTTCCTCGAAATCGGCCTTGCGTTCGGCGTCGACCAGAGCCGACGCGGCATCGGGAAAGCGGCTCGCCGGATAGGTGCCGGCGCCATGGCGCTGGGCCTCGACGAAAATCGCCCATCCCGAGCCGAGCCGGCGGAAAGCATTGTTGAGCCGGCCGGCCACGGCGACGAGCTCGGCCGGCACCGCGGAGTCGAGGTCGGGACCGCGAAAGCGGGCGGTGCGTTGGTAGCTGCCGTCCTTGTTGAGGACGATGCCCTCGCCGACGAGCGCGGCCCAGGGCAGGAAGTCCGCGAGACGGGTTGAGGTTCGGCGATATTCGGCAAGGTGCATCATCGGGGCCTCACGCGCTTAGATGGCCGGGGATGCGCAGGTGACGGCGCACCACGTCGACGAATTGTGGATCGCGTTTGGCCGCCCACACCGCCGCGAAATGCCCGATCGCCCAGAGCCCGAGACCGACCAGCCAGAGCCGCAGGCCAAGGCCGAGCGCCGCCGCCAGCGTGCCGTTGAGGATCGCGATGGAGCGCGGCGCGCCGCCGAGCAGGATGTGCTCGGTGAGCGCCCGATGGACCGGGACGGCGAAGCCTGGCACGTCGCCGACGCTGTCGGTCAGGCTCGCCATCAGACGAGCGCTCCGCCGCCGAAGGAGAAGAAGGACAGGAAGAAGCTCGACGCGGCGAAGGCGATCGACAGGCCGAAGACGATCTGGATCAGCTTCCGCGCGCCGCCTGACGTATCGCCGAAGGCTAGCGTTAGCCCTGTGATGATGATGATCATCACAGCGATGATCTTGGCCACAGGCCCCTCGATGGATTCGAGGATCGATTGCAGCGGCGCTTCCCACGGCATCGAAGAGCCGGAAGCATGGGCTGCTGGCGCAAGCATCATGCTGAAGACGGCGACGGACGCGGCCGTCGCGATATGACGGCGAGCGCGCAGGGCATGGCGGATCATTCGGGTTCTCCTGGGGCGGGCTGGGTTGCGGGGATGACGCGGTAGTCGCCGTCCGGCTGTAGGCCTTCGACGCGGGCGAGTTCGGCGAGGCGACGGGTCGAGCCGCGACCGCTGAGCACCGCGACGAGATCGATGGTCTCGGCGATCAGCGCGCGCGGGACGGTGACGACGGCTTCCTGAATGAGTTGCTCAAGGCGGCGCAGCGCGCCGAGCGCGGTGCCGGCGTGGATCGTGCCGATGCCGCCCGGGTGGCCCGTCCCCCAGGCCTTGAGCAAATCCAGCGCCTCGGCGCCGCGCACCTCTCCGATCGGAATGCGATCAGGGCGCAAGCGAAGCGAGGAGCGGACGAGATCGGACAGCGATGCGACGCCATCCTTGGTGCGCATGGCTACGAGGTTGGGCGCGGCGCATTGCAGCTCGCGCGTGTCCTCGATCAGAACCACGCGGTCGAAGGTCTTCGATACCTCGGCGAGCAAGGCGTTGGTGAGCGTGGTCTTGCCGGTCGAGGTGCCGCCGGCGACGAGGATGTTGCGGCGGTCCGCGACGGCGCGGCGGAGCACCTCCGCCTGTTCGGCGGACATGATCTCGGCGGCGACATAGTCAGCGAGCGTGAAGACGGCGACGGCAGGTTTGCGGATCGCGAATGCCGGCGCGGCGACGACGGGCGGCAGAAGGCCTTCGAAGCGCTCCCCCGTCTCGGGCAACTCGGCCGAAACGCGCGGTGAACCGGAATGAACCTCGGCGCCGACATGATGCGCGACCAGGCGGACGATGCGCTCGCCGTCCGCGGGCGACAGGCGCGCTCCGGTATCGGAGAGTCCCTCGGACAGCCGGTCGATCCAGAGCCGCCCATCGGGATTGAGCATCACCTCGACGATCGACGGGTCTTCCAGGAATCCGGCGATGGCGGGGCCGAGGGCCGTGCGCAACATGCGCGCGCCTCGAAGGATCGCCTCTGATTGCTGGTGAGAAACCGCCATGTCGTCCCCGTTCTGCGCGGGACCGCAAACAAGCGGCCCTGGATCGGGGATGAGTAGAAGAGGCAGAAATCAGGGCATGACAACAAGCAGAACGGGGTCGTAGTGCTCTGGCGTACAAAGAGAGGGCGACGGCGGAACTGACAAACTCTTGCGATGCCCGGCGCGATGATTATTCCGCGCCCGGGACACCTACTACGTCGTCCGAAATCTCCTCACGCACTTTCGGTCCCTTCGCGAGTCGCCGCCCGAGTGCGGCGACGAAGGCGTCGTACCGCTCGCCGGCCTGTGCGCGTGCGGCCGCCTGGGCTGGCTCCGGAAGTGGCGGGTTGGTGGTGAGCCAGAAGCGGACGAACACTGCGAGCATTTCCACGGAAATGCCAAGGTCGCGTTCCATGCGCGTCATGCGCCGGTCGAGCTGGTCCAATCGCTTGGTGGTCGCGGCCTCTTGGCGCTCGGCGGCGTCGGGCGATAGGAAGGATGCGATGGCCGCTTCCGCGACCAGGGATCGCGATTGATCGCGACGCGCGGCATAAGCGGCGAGCGCTTTCGTGATATCCGGATCGAGATAGACCGAGAGGCGCTGCTTCTTCGGAATCTTCATGTTCACCACGCTCAGAGGTCCATCCCGTCACTGGGATCGAGCGAGACCTGCCGCGCGACGCCCTGCATCACCTGATTCAGCCGGCCTGCGCGCGCGGCGTCGTCGTCATCGGCGTCGTCGGGACCATCGAGCTCGAACTCGTTGTCGATCGGCGCCTTCCTCTCGACAGGCTTTACCGCGGTCAGCTCCGGTTGCTGACGCCGTTCGGAGCCGGTCGAGTCGTCATCGCCGGTGCCGTCCTGCTGCGCGGCTGCATCGGGTTGCGGCCGCGACGGCAATGGCAGGGCGCTCCAATCGTCCGGCTTTCCCGCGGCTGGCCTCGCGAGCGCGGGTGGTGGCAGGACGCGTTCCTGAAACCGGCGATCCTCGAAATAGCGGGCTTTCTTCGCGCGTATCGGCGGCGTACCGGCCACCATCACGATCTCGTCGGCGGGCGGGAGCTGCATCACCTCACCCGGCGTCAGCAGTGGGCGCGCCGTCTCCGATCGCGAAACCATCAGATGGCCGAGCCATGGGCTCAGCCTGTGCCCCGCGTAGTTTCGCATTGCCCGCATCTCGGTCGCGGTGCCGAGGGCGTCGGAGACGCGTTTGGCCGTGCGCTCGTCATTGGTCGCGAAGCTCACGCGCACATGGCAGTTGTCGAGGATCGAGTTGTTCGGACCATACGCTTTCTCAATCTGATTGAGCGACTGGGCGATCAGGAAGCTCTTCAGCCCATAGCCCGCCATGAACGCCAAGGCGCTCTCGAAGAAGTCGAGGCGCCCGAGTGCGGGAAACTCGTCGAGCATGAGCAGCAGCCGGTGCCGCCTGCCTTTGGCGTTGAGATCCTCCGTCAGTCGGCGTCCGATCTGATTGAGGATAAGCCGGATCAGCGGCTTGGTGCGCGCGATGTCAGATGGCGGCACGACGAGGTAGAGCGTCGACGGTCGCGCTCCGCCAACAATGTCTGTGATGCGCCAGTCGCAACGGCGCGTAACATCCGCCACCACGGGATCGCGATAGAGTCCGAGAAACGACATCGCGGTCGACAAGACGCCCGACCGCTCATTGTCGGACTTATTCAGCAGCTCGCGCGCGGCCGATGCGATGACCGGGTGCGGTCCAGCTTCGCCGAGATGCGCCGTCTTCATCATGGCGGCGAGCGTCGACTCGATCGGCCGCTTGGGGTCGGAGAGGAAGGCGGCGACGCCTGCGAGTGTCTTGTCGGTCTCAGCGTAGAGAACGTGCAGGATAGCGCCGACGAGGAGTGCGTGGGACGTCTTCTCCCAATGATTGCGGCGTTCCAAACTCCCTTCGGGATCGACCAGGATGTCGGCGATGTTCTGGACGTCGCGGACCTCCCATTCGCCGCGGCGGACTTCGAGCAGCGGGTTGTAAGCGGACGACTTCGCATTCGTGGGATCGAACAGCAGCACGCGGCCATGTTGGGCGCGGAAGCCGGAAGTGAGCTGCCAGTTCTCGCCCTTGATGTCGTGAACGATGGCGGAGCCCGGCCAGGTCAGCAGCGAGGGCACGACCAGGCCGACGCCCTTGCCGGAGCGGGTCGGCGCGAAGCACAGCACATGCTCTGGCCCGTCATGGCGAAGATAGGCGCGATCGAACCTGCCGAGCACCACGCCATCGGGCCCAAGCAGGCCGGCGGCGCGCACCTCGTCGGCTCGCGCCCAGCGCGCCGAACCATAGGTTTCGACATTTTTGGCCTCGCGGGCTCGCCACACTGACATGCCGATGGCGACCGCGATGGCAATGAAGCCGCCGGATGCGGCGATGTAGGCGCCCTCGACGAAAACCGAAGGCGCATAGGCGTCGTAGAAGTACCACCACCAGAAGAAGGCCGGCGGATGGTAGACTGGCCAGCCAAATGCCTCGAACCATGGCCGGCCGAGTTGCGGCTGGAAGCCTAGCTGCCATGCCGTCCACTGGGTCGCGGTCCAGGTCGTGGTCAGCACGATCACGAAGACGGCGAGAATCTGTCCCCAGAGAATCTTCGTGGCCGACATGGCGGTGTCCTTTCTTGATGAGGAGCGGTGATCACAGGCCGAGCCCCCGCTTGCGGCCGAAGCTCCAGTCGATGCCGCCATCGCTTCGCGCGAGACCGGAGACATGACGGCCGAGCTGCTTTTCGAGTGATGGAGACCAGGGAACGAGCTGGAAGCCGAGGCCGTCATCGATCATCGCGAAGCGGCCGGAGGCGAGCGCGAAGCGCTGCCTGTAGGTGCCGGCGACATACTCACCCGTCGAAGCACGCGTCAGCGGCCGCCCGCTTTCCGCCGACAGCTTATCGGCGAGCGCGTCCAGCTCGCGCCGGCGCAGCGTCTCGATCAGGTCGCGGCTGAAGCTGACGCCACGGCTCTGACGCTCCGCCAGACCTTGCGCGATCAGGTGCTCGGCGCGCCGGTCCAGCGCCTCGCGCACCTCTGCGCCAAAGCCGCCGACGCCGCCGCCGAGTGCGATCGGTTCACGGGCGATAGCTTGCCGGTCAAGCCAGGTGGCGCCGGCTGCGGTGATCTGCCGTTCGATCGAGAGGTCCGAGCGGACCGCCAGGGCGACGCGGCGCCGGCCCTGGGCATCGTCGAACTTGCGCAGCTCGACGATCGAGCCCGGCGCGCCGTCCCCGGCGGCGTCGAGATCGGGCAGCTTGATATGATGGGTCCGTCCGTCCGCGCCGTCGACCACGGCATAGGCGGTGCCCTTCAGCTCGTCGTCGAGGCCGCGAGCCACCAGACGGCCGACGACAGAATCGTCCAGGCTTTCGCCTGCCAGCACGTAGCTGGCCGTGCCGCGCTCGATGCCGCGTTCCGAAAGGCCGCGATGGATTCGCTTGATGATGTCGCCGCGTTCGCCCAGCTCGCGCAGAGTCGTCTCGGCATTCTCGGACACAATCCACTGGCCGGGGCCAACCTGGTCGGCAAGCCCAAGCGATTCGAGCTTGCGCAGGCGTCCGACCTTGAGGGCGTGGAATTCGTCGGGCTGCCGGTTGGGATGCGGCGCAAGGTCGATGACGCCGGTGCGACAGCCATCGCGCGTGAGCTGGCGATCGAGGTTGGTCCAGCGTTCGGCGTCGATCTGACGTTCCAGGGTGCGACGGATTTCGTGATCCGTGCGCGGACCCAACTCCCGCGTGATCAGATCCCGCGCCCGATCGCGCATGCCTTCCTTGATATAGTCGCGGGAGATGACGAGGTTCTCGCCGTCCTCGCGCACGCCACGCACAATCAGGTGGACGTGCGGATGCTCGGTGTTCCAGTGATCGACGGCGACCCATTCGAGCTTGGTGCCGAGGTCCTTCTCCATCTGGCCGACCAAATCGCGGGCGAAGGTCTTGAGGTCCGACATCTCCACGGCGTCGTCCGGCGAGACGATGAACCGGAAATGATGCCGGTCGTCCTCGCATCGCTGCGCGAACGCCTTCGGATCGGCATGGTCCGTACCAGGGCCGAACAGCCTCGCCTTCTCTCCGTCCCGGGTGACGCCCTCGCGGCGCAGATAGTTGAGATGGGTGGCGAGCGGCGCGCCGCGTCCGGCGTGACGGACGACGCGCGCCTTGACGACGGCGCCGCGCGAGCGGGAGGTGATGAGCCGGTTGGCCTGCACTGATGCGCGCTGACCGCGGCCGAACCGGGAGCGGTGGCCCGGCCCGATCGTCCCCTTGCGGGAAACCGATCCGCCGGCCCGCTGGGCGGCGGCGAGCGCCTGGGCGATGAAGGGTCTGGCGCGCTGCACGCGCGTCGAGCGGATGCGGCCTGGCCGGATTCGGAAATCGTTCTCGTCGGTCATGGTCGCGCGCCTGCACATCGCGCGATGGCGCTGATTTGCTTATGAAATCGCTGAAGCCGCAGACTGCGCCAGACAGGCGCACCTCGCGAATTTGCTGCATAAGCCCTTGAAAAAGCACAACCGAACCGAGGCGCACATCGCGCCCCTTTATCCTGCCATCGTGCGGTCGTGTTGCCTCGCTCCCCCTTCCACGCACGCCATGATGCGCCGGAGTACGCCAGACCGCGATCTCGAGTGAGCGCGGTCATTGCGGCCCTCGACCATCAGGCCGCGCGACGAACAGGCCGGAGGACTGCGGCATGATCGCGGAAACCTCGCGCACGGGAGGTGTCGCAGGAGCGTCGTCCGGATGGTGCGGGGTTTGCGCTGGATCGGCAGCCGAGATGCGCTCGATACGCGCGACGAACAGCGGGGCGCGGGTCCAAGCCTGTGGCGGATCGGCGACGGCGACGGCGACTGGACTGGGGAGATCACCGCCGCCGAATAAAGGGACCAGCGCGGCGACGTAGGCGCGGGTCTCGGCCGGGAGCGGGCGACCGGCGAGATACTCCTCGTAGCGTCCCGGCCCCGCATTGTAGGCGGCCAGGAAGCCTGGCGAACCATAGCGATCATACATCTCGCGCAGGTAGGCCGCGCCCGCGAGGATGTTGTCGCGCGGACTGTAAGGATCGCGCCCCAGTCGGTGGCGTGTGCGAAGCTCCGTCCATGTATGGGGCATGATCTGCATCAGACCCATTGCGCCCGCGGATGAGATCGCGCGCACGTCGCCCGCGCTTTCGGCACGCATGACGGCGCGAATCCAGCGCTCCGGAATGCCGAAGCGTTGCGAAGCCTCGGCGATGAAGACGGCGAACGGATCGGCTGGGCTTGCGCGCGAGGTCGTCGCGTTCTGCGCCAGCGCGGTGGCCGGTGATCCGCTGACGATCAGCAGGCCGGAAAGGAGAAGGACGGAGAGATGCCGGGCGGCGCGTGTCCGCCCGGTCTCCACCGGTTGCCTGCGCGATGGGCGGCGCGTCGGCATGCCGTCAGTCCCGCTCATTGCGCTTCGGCGGACGGTTCCAGTGCAGGCCCCAGGCGGACTTGTCGTCGCCGGACTGGAACAGGTTGGCGCGGATCGGTTGGCGGAGTGACGGGTCGTCGATCTGCAAGGAAACGTAGTCGCCGGCCTTCTCGCCGGTTCGCCTCCATCCGGCGCCGATCTCCGGACCGCCGTCGTCGCGAAGGTGAATGCGATAGTCCGGCGCGTTCTCGGTGTCGGAATGCTCGGCGGGGACGAGCACCATCTCGATGTCGAGAGCGACCGTTCGGATGCGGCCGGCATAGCCGGTCTTGGTGCGCGTGAACTCTCCGATCTGCGGCATGGAAGCCTCCTGTGTGGTGCGGTGAAATGGGAATGGGCGCGTCTTCACCGCGTCGCGGCGCGCCATTCGAAGCGGCCGTTGCCGTCTTCGTCGGTGTAGAGAGGGGTTGCTCGTCCGATGACCGAGCCGCGGGAAACTGGACCGAAGTAGCGACCGTCCAGGCTGTCCTCCACGGACCAGTTCATGAGGAAGATCTCGTCGGCGGCGATGCGGCGGCAGCCCTGCCAAACGGGGAGATGGCGGCCGAGACGGTCGCGCGGCAGCGCGTCGCCGACCGGGATGCCGTCTACGGTGACGTGTGCGCCGGTGCGGCAGACTTGTTGCCCCGATAGACCCGCAACGCGTTTCAGGAGCGGGACGCCGCGAGGCAGATAGCCGCGCTCAGCGAGGAACGATGCGAGCGGCTCGGGTGCGTTTACGGCGACCAGGTCGGTCACTTCGAGCTGCGGCGACCGATCGATTGAATAGAGGCCGACCGGCGTGCTGGCGGACGCGTTCCAGATCAGCCTGGGCGTGATGTGGATGAAGGACAGGCCACCGATCAAGATCACGGTGAAGTACGTCGTCATGACGTAGCCGAAGCGGGTCATGGCTCGACCTTCCGGCGCAGAAGGATGGCCCGATGCTGCTCCGCCGTGTAGCTGCGCGGTTCCTGGCCGGCAGCGAGACGATTATGAACATGCCGCCAATGATGCGGTGAGACCTCAGCCGGATTGATGCCGACCGACTCGATGGCGTCGACGATCTGCAGTACGCGCTCGACCTTTGGCCAGCCGTCCATCCTCAGCAGGATGTCGCCACCAGGACGCACGAAGGGCAGAGTCTGGTAGTGCTCGCCGGGCGAGATCGCGCGCACGATGTCGATGCGCGAGATGATCGTGCCGAAGTCGTTTGCCGCCCAACGGACAAAGGCGAAGACACTGTGGGGCGGGAAGCTGAGCACGCGCCGGCGTCGGTCGAGAATCTGTTCCTGGACGTCCTGGCCGAACCGAATCCAGTATTCGACCCTCTTCTCGATCCAGGTCAGTTCGACGCGAGTCAGACCGTCGAAGAGGAGCGCCGCCGGCACGCCGCGCAAATGACCAGCGCCGTTCATTGCGTGTCTCCTTCGGCTGGAGGAAATTCGCGGGCGAGCAGTTCGCGCAGCATGTCGGCGACGGTGACGCCGCGCTGGAACGCGGCGATCTTGATCTGGCCGCGCATGTCGGGCGTCACATCGATCGTGAGCCGTGCCGTGAACGCGGCGTCGCCGTTCCGAGCGGGTCGCGGATCGGAGGCTTTGACCCAGCTCTCAGGATCGACAGGACGTGCAGTGAAGCCGCGTTTCTGGGATCGCCCGGTCATGGCGCGATCCTCCCGATCTCGGCGCAGAGCGCGGTGATCTCGCGCGCTGCCGGGCCGTGCTCGTTGATCTCCGAGACGAGGCGTCCAGACCGCGCTGTGTCGGCGAAGGCGACGCGCTGGCCGATGGTGGACGCGAGCACCGGCGGATCATGGTCGGCGAGCGTCTCGGCCGTCTCGCGGGCGATGATGGTGCGCGCGCCGCATCGGTTCAGCACGAAACGAGCCACGACCTGCGGACGATAGATGCGCGCCTCGCCAAGCAGCGACAGCATCTCCGCCGAGGCCCAGCCATCGAAGGGCGATGGCTGCACCGGGATCAGCACCAGGTCGGCGGCAAGCAGTGCTGATCGCATCAGGCCGGCAACGCGCGGTGGCCCGTCGATCACCACATGATCGGCGCCTCGCGCCAGTTCCGGCGCTTCGTTGTGAAGCGTATCTCGCGCTAGACCGACAACACCAAACAGGCGCGGTAAACCTTCGCGCGCGCGCTGCTGCGACCAATCGAGCGCGGAGCCCTGTGGGTCCGCGTCAATGAGTAGGACGCGCCTCCCCCTGCTGGCCCATTCGCCGGCGAGATGGAGCGCGAGCGTCGTCTTGCCGACGCCGCCCTTCTGGTTGAGGAGCGCGACGATCATGACGCACCGCCACCGCGACGGGCGGCATTCCCATGGCCAAGCCTTGCGTGCGGCTTGGCGGGATGGACAACGTCATGTCCCGGATCAGATGTGGAAAGCCGCGTGCCACGATCCGCCCAGGCCTGAAGATCGTCGAGGGCATAGACAATGCGGCCGCCCAGCTTGCGATAGACTGGTCCGGTGCCATAGGTGCGATGCTTCTCGAGCGTGCGACCTGACAGGCCGAGGAAGCGCGCAGCCTCAGGGGTGCGGAGATAGCGTGGCGGGGGGTCGAGTCGCGCTGCTGGCATGGGGCCTCCGGGCTTCGGCTGCGCCTCCAGCGTGCGGTGGCGAAGCGGCGACCACGGTGGCGAACCATCGGCGTCAGGGTGGATGACGAAGTGAGGCCCCTGCGTGCGCATACCCCCTTACGGTCACGCTTGAGGGGAGCCGAGGCGGGGTCAGCGGCCGGCGAGCAAACGGAGATAGCCGCCGTGCATCATCGTCTGCGCATCCTTCACCAAGCGGATCGTCTGGGCGCGGATGGACGACGTCTTCCACTCGGCAGCGGACTGCCGGGGCGTGTCGAAAAGCACTCCGGCGATTTCGCGATAAGTCGCGCCCGCGGATCGGCCATCGAGCGCGCGCACCATGCGCACCAGCCGCAAGCGGTGGCGCGGTGTGAGCGTGAGCGCGCGCGGTAGCGGACCGGCGGCACGTCCAAATAGGCGGCGTTGGAATCGCAATGCCGCTTCGGTGCGGATGTGGAAGTTGTCGTCGAGCGGTAGCAGGATGGCGAGCGGCTGAGCCGGGTCGATGGCTCCGGCGACCAAATAATGATCACCGTCGGGATCGGCTATTACGATCGCACCTTCGCCTCCGGGCTGCGCGTGCAATGTGGCGTGGGTCAGGTCGAGTTGTTCGAGCCGCCGGGCCATGCGAAAGACGGCCGGCGCGGCTTCAAGCATCAGAACGCTGGCGACAACCTCGGGCCGCCAGAAGATCGCGGTCTCGTTAGCGGAGCGATCGGGGTCGAGCAGGAAATCGCAGCCCCCACTGTGGGGCGGCGGCGCTCCTATGGGGCAATGAAGCGCTTGACCGGCTGGCCGGCGTGCTGCGCAGACGGTCATAGTCGCTGCGATAGTCGGGATTCCGGCGCAGGAACTCCCACGCAAACCCTTGCCGCTCCAAGCGGTTCAGCGCGCGTTCGGTTGTCTGCAATCGCCAATCCGGCGGCTCGGCCATACGCGTCTCCTCGTCCGCGTTTTGAGTGGCCCCCTCCACGCCCAAGCCTCGCCGCCGACGAGGCGCGGCGGAAGTCCCCAAAACTGCGCGGCGTGATGCCTCGCACAACCGGGAGGAGTGTCCTGCTTTAAGACACGCGGGGACGGAGGAGCTCGCGATAGCCGGTGGTGGTCATCCAGCGGGCGCGGGCGAGATGGCTGTCATGAACTATTCGGGCGCGGTCGGGATCGCGGTCCGGATCGAGCGCGAAAAGGATTTGCACCGCCTCACGCCAGTCGGCGCCTTCGGCGGCGGCATCGAGGAGCCGAATATAGAGAGCAAGATGGCTTTCGTCGTAACCCGTCAGGCGGTCGCCGTCGGGCGGACGGTCCTGGAAAGCAATGACGGTCATCGGCGCGTCCATCTTCTTTGGTTAATCGATCGTATCCGCATCGCCAATGCAAACCAGACCGATAGCTGAAATTTCCCGATGCTTTTCACGCATCGCGCCAGCCCAGTGGCGGCATCGCGAGGAGGCTTCGCGGCCGTGTATTATAACACGTAGCGATATAATACTCGATTGTCTCCTATCCTGCGGATGGACATTCGCAGAATTTTTGGGTGTGGACCGCGCCTATGTGAGCGGCATGGAGCGGGGCCAGCAGAATGTCACGCTGTTGACGATGTGGCATTTGTCGGAAGCGTTGGGCGTGAGACCCGCCGACCTTCTCGATGAGGCGGTAGAGGAAGCTGAGACGTGAGTCTCAGCGAGTCGCGGCCCGACTTGCCCGATCCGCACTGCCGGATAAGCGGAAACGTGCAAATCCGTCAAAACCGCCGGTAGTGCCTCAGTTTGAAATTCAGCCGGTGAAATAGCGATAGCCGAGCCATGCCGTCAGTCCAACGGATGCGACCCAGACGCAACTATTACTACGGCGGCGGTTCCACTCACCGGGCGCACTCCGGCAAGAGCGGCGGCGGCGCGGTGCTCTGCCAAAACTTCTGGCGGGATCATTTTGATCACAGCCAGAATGCCGAGCGGCACAATTATCGCGTCGTCGAGATACCCCAGCACTGGAATGAAGTCTGGAATCAGATCTATTGGCGACAGAGCGTATCCAGCAACGCATAGCGCCAGCGCTTTCGCGTACCAGGGGGTGCGAGGATCGCGAGCAGCGAGATAAATCGCATGCACGTCTCGCTTGATCGTGCGTGCCCAGTCTTTCAGCTTGCCGTTCATTGGACGACACTATCCGCAAAAGGGCGGTGGCGCGTAATTCAAACCGAGAGACTACCAAACCGCCGACGCGCAATGCCGACAATGCGCAAAGCCGGATCGACGAGCCTTGAAGGGCTTGCCCCGCCCGAGGATCGGGCGGGGCATCCTGAGCCGGGCGGTCAATCCGCGTTCCTACGGCTGGGGCGGGACCAGATGAGGCTGTAGCCCTCGCCGTCCTCGTCGTCGAAGAGGTTGGCGAAGATCGGGGCGGTGAAGCTCGGATCGTCGAGCTTGAGGCTCAGATAGTCGCGGCCTTCGTTCGAGCGCTTGGACCAGGCGGCGCCGATCTCGGCGCGGCCGACGAAGACGCGGTGGCTGGGAGCGTTCTCGGCTGAGCGGCCGTTCTCCGGGACGATGCGGACGTTCCTGGCCTGGACCGAGAGGGTGACGATGTCGCCGACAAATTCGTTGTTGCCGGTCTTCTTGAAGGTGCCGATGGTCGCCATGATAGTTCTCCTTGAACTCTGTTCCGAGCCCGCACCATTGCGGCCTCGATGGCGATCGGCGGGCCGAAGGCGATCGACGCGGCATCGCTTGCGACCGCAGCGCAGCGGAGGATGGCAGCCAGGCGACTTTGTTGTTTCGCGAGGATGACGGCGCAGCCGGCAGGGGAAGAAAGTCGCTCGGCGCCATTGCCGCATAGGCGATCGAGGCGCAGCCGGCCTTCGGCCAGATCAGCCCATTGAAGAGGCCGTTTTGGAGCGGTCGGTTAGACAGAGATGGATTGAGGAGAACGTGGCGAGCGCGCTGCCGTCGCGGTCCCGGCGTCAACGCGGTTGGCGATTCCACGCGACCGTTCCGGGCCTGACCGCATCTCGACGCAGACACTGCTCTGGTATGAAAGCTCGCACACCGATGTTTCGATCGTGTGACCGAACGACGCCTCACTGCTCCAGCGTGAAACTGCGATGACGCGACACGGGTTGACCGAGACTAAGGTCCGAGTGGCGCTAACCGCCATTCCCATGGCTTCGATGACGAGGGCGGCGCTGGGGAGATCATTAGTTGGTTCTGCCTCTGCTGCTGATGGCGTCAGGCGCGTGCCAAGCCCCGCCCGGACGGTCCGGGCGCTGCCATCGCCGCCACGCGCACGAATGCTGTGACGCCGACGGCAATTGCGCCGATGACGGAAAAGACGATCTGCCACGTGTCGGAAGGCATCGTGTGCTTCACGATGCCATGGGTGGCGTGATAGCCGGCGAGCGCTGCGGGCGCGACGAACACGATCGCGATCGCGAGGCGCAGCCAGAGCGGCCGCACGAAGGCGAGCAGGAACTGGCCGATGCCGAACGTCAGTGCGGCGGCGACCAGGCCGACGACGATGCCGCCGATCCAGCCCGCGCCGGTCTGATAGGCCCAAACTCCAGTGGTGACGCCGGCGAAGGCGGGCAGTGCGAATACGGCAAGGGTGAACAAGAGCCAGCAGAGCATGCCAATGGCTGCGATGCTGGCGAGAATGCCGATGAAGATCATGGTAATGGGCTCCCGTGAGAAAATGTCTGACGGTCGTGCCTTCCACCACCACCATGGCGCGACCTGAGCATAGCCGAAATTGAGCGAAAACGGGAGCGGAAATCCGGCTGGACTTCCGCTTCCGCGAGCAGGTTAAGTTGGGAGGCGCTCACGCGCCGCCGAACTTCCAAACTGGGATGCCGAGCTTGCGAGCCTTGTCCGCAAGATTGCCCTGGATGCCGGTTCCCGGAAATACCATGGCGCCGATGGGCAGGACTTCGAGCATCTGATCATTGCGCTTGAACGGTGCAGCCTTGGCGTGTTTCGTCCAGTCGGGCTTGAACGCGACCTGCGGAACCTTGCGATGGTCGGCCCAGCGGGCGGCGATGCGCTCGGCGCCCTTCGGCGATCCGCCATGCAGCAGCACCATGTCCGGATGCTTGGCGTGCACCTGATCGAGCTTGGCCCAGATCAGCCGGTGGTCGTTGAAGTCGAGACCGCCGGTGAAGGCGATCTTCGGACCCGCGGGCAGCATCACTTCGGTTTCGGCGCGGCGCTTGGCGGCGAGGAAGTCGCGGCTGTCGATCATCGCCGAGGTCAGGTTGCGATGGTTGACCATCGATCCGCTGCGCGGCCGCCAAGATGAGCTGGTGTGGCGTTCGAAATGTTCGGCGGCCTGGTCGCGCATCAGCTCGAACGCGTCCCTGCGCTCAATCAGCGTTTGTCCCTCGGCGGTGAGCCGTTCCAGGTCGACGGATTTCACCTCGGAGCCGTCCTGCTCCCGCTGGCTCCGCCGCTGCGCCTGCTCATTGTCGTCGAGTTCGCGCTCGATCCGGTCGGTGGCGCGGTGGAAGAGATTGACGGTCGACCAAAGCAGATCGTCGAGGTCAGGCTCGAGGCGGGTGTCCCGCAAGGTGACAATCAGCGCATCGAAGATGTCGGCAATGGCGCCGGCGACGGCGTTCCCCTCAGGCAGCGGCCTCGGGTCTAGTTCGTCCTGGAAGGGGCGGAAGCCGTAAAGCTGTAGTTCGGTGAGAAGGTGGTCGGTAGGAGATGAAGCGTGATGGGGCTCGAAGTCGTCGCGATCGCTTGTCATGGGATGCTCCTTCGTCGGTTTGACCGCGACCCTCGCGGCCTTCTGGCGACGAAAGCCGTCGGGCGGGCCGGACCTGCACCCGGAGCGAAGCGCAGGGCCGAAGCGTCAGCGGAGGATGGCGAAGCCCGGTTGTTTTGCTTCGCGATGCAAAGGCCCGAAGGGCCGGCGGAAAAGAACCGGGCGTAGCCATTGCCGGACCGGACCGTTTGACGGCCGATCGCCCTCTCGAAGGCCGGGTCGCGGTCTCTCCGGCGAGATGGGAAGCAGCCAGGGTGATCGCGCTGACAGCGCCGCCCCTCTTGTCGCATCCCTCCGGAACTACATCGCCTCGGCCGCGACGAAGCGCGCGACATCTTCCGGGGCGAGCTGAACGCGGACATTGGCGCAAAGCGCAACGATGCCGATCAGCCTGAGATCCTCGTTGAAGTCTCCGAGCGTCGGCGACAGAACAATCGCATCGATCCCGACAGCGTTTGCCCGTTCGATCAGGCTGTCGCGCGCGCCATCGCCAGCCGGATCGTCGTCACGCACGATGTAGAGTCGGCGGAGTGTCGCCGGGAACAGGATGGCTGCAAGATGTGCGGCCGACAGCGCGGCGACCATCGGCATGCGGCGCGCTGCCATTCGCAGCGACAGAATGGTCTCGATGCCTTCGCCGGCCGCCATCACGTCATGCGCTATTCCGAACCGGACCGCGTGACCGAGGAGGTCGCCCATCGCCCGCCGCGGCGTGTCGACCGGTGCCTTGCCGCTGCCGTCAGGTGCAAGCCACGTGCGATGCACGCCGGTGATCCGGCCGCCGAGATCGGTGACAGATGCAATCATCGCCGGCCAGCTCTCGGTCGGACTATGCTCGTCCGGCCGGAAATAGCATCGCGGATGAAAGCGCAGCGATCCGGTTCCGTGCAAAGCCGTGATGCCGCGGTTCCGCAAATACGTGTCTACGACAGTGCGCGGAATCGGTTGCGACATGGCGAAGAGCCGGCGTGCGGCCTCGGGCGATCCGGTCGGAGCTGGCGCCAGCCGCGGACTTGATTGCCGCTCAGGCTCAGGATGCGGAAGGCTGAGGAAGGTTCGCGCCTCTTCGGCGACGTCCTTGAAATCCACGAGACCGCGTGTCTCGCGGATGACGTCGAGCAAATCGCCGTGTTCGCCAGTAGCGGCGTCGGTCCATTTGCCTGCAGCGCCCTTGCCGGATTCGGTGCCCTTTAGGCGGACGAACATGGACCGCCCCGGCGTGTTGCGGGCATCGCCTACCAGCCAATAGCGTCCTTCACGGCGGCCGTTGGAAAGATAATGCCGGCAGACCGCCTCAGCCTGCCTGGCCATGCGGCGCGCCAGATCGGATGCATTGTCCGACATCGTGTCCTCCGAGACGAAAAAGGGCCCGCCATCGCTGGCGGGCCCCTGGCAGTGCGGTTGGCTCCTTCGTTATTCGGCCGCGGTCGCGTGGGCTTCGAGCGCGACCGACTCATCCTCGGTCACTTCGTCGTCTTCGACCACGGCCGTTTCGCCGCCGTCCGCCGCCGTTTCTTCGCCCGCCGCGTCGGCGCCTGCTTCCGCAGCGTCGATGGCGTCGGACTCAACGGCGCTCAGCACGTCGCGACCCGGTGTGCGCAGCGGCTCCGGCAGCCATCCGGACCCGGCCAACAGCGTCTGGGCTTGTTCGGCCATCTCGGCCTTCTTCAGATGCTCAATGCGGTCGCCCGCACGCTCACCTTTCGCCTCCCGCACGGCTGCGAGGATGCGGGCCTTGGTCACCCGACCAAAATAGTTTTCGATCGTCGGCGTCCAACCGGCGGCAACCATGTCGAGATCGACGGCATGGGCGATCCGGTCGGCGTGGGCCAGCGCGCGAGGCTTGCGATTGTAGGCCTCATAGACCGCGTTGACCGACAGCGAGACGCAATGAGCGAAGAGCGCCCGACGGCTGTCGCCGTCGAACGTCACAAGCCCGTCCCAAAGGTCGGCCGGTTCCTTCGGCAGCGCGCTGACCCAAGCCTGATGCCGGGCGTCGAAAGCGACGGCAAGCGCACTGTCGGCAAGGCCCGGCGCCTGAGCGCTGAAACCGACACTCTTCAGGTCGAGCTCCAGACAGGTGTCCTGCGCGTAACGGTAAAACACCTTGAGGCACAGGGCGTGAAGCGCGGCGATGAAGGCGATGTCGGGATTCTCGCCCACCGCATGGCGAAGGGCCAGGGTCCGATGGGCGGTCAGCTCGGTCATCAGCCGGTCAGGAATCGGCTTGATACCATCGTCTTCTTCGGGCTCAGCGGCAGGACTCTCCGGGTCCGCGACCACGCTCGCACCGTCATGCTCAGCGCGTGTTGCGATGGTCGGCCCTTCGGCCGGATCGGTCTCGGCGTCAGACTCGGGGGCGATCCGAAGTTCGTCCTCGGGGCGGACATAGCCGCGCTCGATGCGCAGGGCGCCGGAGCCGTCGATGCTGATGAAGGCGCCAGCTCGCGCGACCTCCTCGGGATCGAAGGCCTGGGGGCGTTCATCGAAGGCGGCAAGCGCCGTCTCGATCTCGCCGAGTCGTTGATCGACCTCGTCGGGCAGTTCCTCGGCTTCGGCGTAGGTCTCCTCCAGACTGTCCATCTCGGCTTGCAACGCATCGCGCGTCGCCTGCTCATCGTGGGTGAGCGGAATCTGCTCGCCGCGCAATTGCCGCAGGCCGTAGGTGTGGCCGTAGGCAAAGTCGGGCGCGACATCGATCCACTTCCAGCCTTCGGCGCGGATCGCTTCGGACTGCTCGCGCAGCTTCTCGGCCACCAGCATGTCGAGGAGACCGACATCCTGCAGCCAGCCGCCGTCGTCGCCCTGGAACAGGTCGCGCAGGATCACGCCGCCCGCCTCGGTGTAGGCGTCGAGGCCGATGAATTGCGCGCGCTTGTCAGACGCCCGCACGGCCCCCTCGGTGAGCATCCGGCGGATGACATGCGGCTCTTTGGAGTACGACTGGGTCAGGCGCTCGAACACCTGCTCCTGGCGCTCATGATCGCCGTTGACGGTGAACGCCATGAGCTGGTCCAGCGTCATGCCGTCGTCGGCATAGACGTCGAGCAGCTTGGGCGAGACGGACGCAAGGCGGAGGCGCTGCTTGACCACCGACACAGCGACAAAGAAGGCCGCGGCGATGTCCTCCTCGGATTGGCCCTTCTCACGCAGCGCCAGGAACGCCCGGAACTGATCGAGCGGATGCAGCGGCGCGCGCTGGACGTTTTCGGCGAGGCTGTCTTCCTCGGGAATGCCGTTCTCGCGCACGACGCAGGGCACGGGCGCGGTCTTGGCCAAGCGCTTCTGCTTGACCAGAAGTTCGAGCGCGCGGAAGCGGCGGCCGCCGGCCGGCACCTCGAACATGCCGGTCTCGACGCCTTCGGCATCGCGAACCGGCCGCACGGTGATGCTCTGCAGGAGCGTGCGCCGGGCGATGTCCTCGGCCAGCTCGTCGATTGAGACGCCGGCCTTGATCCGGCGGACATTGGACTGGCTCAGCACCAGCTTGTTGAACGGGATATCCCGCGATGAGGACAGGACGATCTTCTGAACTCGGGTCATGGTCATTCTCCATGACGGGCGGCCGTGAGACTCTCTCGCGACCTCAACCCGTCACGAAGCGAGCGCAGCCCTCTTCCTCTAGGAGGCTCGGGCTGCGCGGAATCGTAAAGGCGTGGAGCCGTAGACACCGGCTTCACGCCTCCCGGTATTACCGGACGCTGGAAAGGAGTTTCGCGGCTTTGCCCTCCAGCTCCAGCCGCGCATCTTGATGTGGCTTGGCGCGGGCGAGCGCCGTGATTCCCTGGACAAAGTCGAAGATCGACTCCGGCGGCCGCCCTTCTTCCTCCAGCACGGTGGCGATGATCTTCTCAGTCTCGGGACGTGAGAAGCCGCGCCTGCGCAAGAAGCTCTCGCGATCCTCGTCCTTGCGGGCAACGACCTGCTCGCGAGCGGCCCTGATCCCCGCTAGAAACGGGGCGGGCGACGACGTGGCGAAGCGTTCCAGCGCCGGCGCCGCCTGATGCGCGAACCGGTGGCTGGCGAACTTGCTGTGACGGATCGAGATCTCCTCGAAGCCCTCGGCGCCCCAGATGTTGCGATTCATGCAAACCGCGCGGAGATAGAAGGACGCCATGCCGAGCGTCTTGGAGCCCACCTCGCTGTTCCAGCAATAGAAGCCCCGGAAGTAGAGATCAGGGTCGCCATTGGGCAGGCGGCCGGCTTCGATCGGATGAGTGTCGTCGACCAGGAAGAGGAAGACATCGCGATCGGAGGCGTAGAGGGTGGTGGTGTCCTTGGTCACCTCGACAAACGGATTGTGCGTCATGGTCGACCAGTCGAGCAGGCCCGGCACCTTCCAGCATGTATCGCCCGTGCCGTCGCCGGCGATCTTCATGATCGCAGCAACCAATTCATGGTCCCAGATGC
>Ga0209930_1001649_pt1 | contig 32631 bp, 33 predicted proteins | sample ThiBiot_500_biof_2_FD_183948 | JGI IMG/M metagenome (GOLD analysis project Ga0209930, IMG submission 183948) | Wastewater bioreactor microbial communities from Cape Town, South Africa - Thiocy_cont_500_biof (SPAdes) | ecosystem: Engineered > Bioreactor > Thiocyanate-remediating >... | reverse complement strand
AAAAAAAACAATTAATATTTGATATTAAAAAAATATATTGTAAGTAAATAATTACAAAAGAGAAACAATTACAAAATTTCATTTTTGTTCGATTTAAACACGTGAAAATACTGAACGTTTAGTGTCATTGATTTGTTTTTTGACTCTTGTATATCGTTGTGGATTGAGTCGAAAGTAGACAATTGTTGAAACAACAATGAGAGCAACAATCACAAGTGGAACAACGATTCCAATAATCCAAGTTGGCTGAAGAAAAGAAAATTTTTACTAGAAAATATTCCTTTGAAAATCGATTCATACCGAAAACGAACTATTTTGAGCGAATACATAAACACCACCGTTGTCGGTTTGAAATTTCAAAATACGATTGCTCGTATCGAGTTCCGACGGTAGTTTGATATAAACACCACCAGTCGGTTCAAATCGAAGAACTTGAACATTGTCGGCATCATTATCGAATTCGGCATATGGAATTTGAAATTCAACATTTCGGACAAATTGAAGATCATGTGGTTCGAGAACATAAACGCTATTGTAAAGTTTTTCTTTCGTCTAAATAAATATTCGTATTGATTATGATATTTTTGTCTTTAAAAGAATTTCCTACAGCAATGTTTTGACCGTTTTCAGGTACAATGTCGTTCAATTCATCTTTGGTAAATTTAGCGTATTTAACGGGCACACTTGTTGCTACACTTCCTTCAGGAAATTGAATTTTTGCATTCCTAAAAGAATTGTCGAGTAGACACTCTCAAAAGAAAAGATCATTGTGAAAGTTGAATTTACTCTAAAATTGCAGTGAAACTATTTTGTCCAATAAGTTGATATTGAAATGCAAATGGTTGAACAATAATTCGACCTTTTTGATCTCGATTCGAAAAATCATTATTACGTGTACAAACGTAATGATAGATTCCTGTGAGTTCTTTTGTTACTAAACGTGCACCAAGATCGAAATACGCTGATGCATTATCTAACTTTGTGTCTGTATCTGAACGAAGAAGATTTATCTATCAAGAATAGAATCAAGATCGACATTTACTTATTCCAGAAGCGGCTAATCGTCGACGATCGGTCATTGATAACCCAAGAAAAGAACTTTGACTTAAATTAGCTGGAATATTTCCATTCCATAGACCGGTAGCATTCAAATATTCATAGGGTGTCCAATTTTCATTGATAATCTATAAAATTCAATGTTCGTTTCATTGAATTTTGATTCGAAATTAATTTCCTACAGTATTTTTCATCATCAATATGTTATTTCGATCGGTATTTTCTTTTCCTTGTCCAGCACCAGGGGGTGTTGTATTCGAACCGATCCATCTAGGAAAAGAACGCAATTTAAAATTTTGATTTTAGATTCGAATGTCGAGATCTTCATACTGAATATGAACATATGAATTCGGTGACATTTCTAATTTCGTTGGTACGAAATCGTATTCAACAGCTGGATAAGCTTGAATCGAAAGAAAAATTCCGGTTATTATTATTGAATAGTTCTTGTTTTTTTTTTGATTACTTTGAACAATATTTCCACGTCGACCACGAACATTAAGATTATAAATTGGTTTATCACCGAAGTCTGCTGGTCGTTGACGAATTTCGAATATGTAGGATCTATTGATAGAAGTGATTGAATTTAGAATTGAATTTTAACTTTCAACTAAACAAACCTGTCTTGAAAAACACGAGATAATTGTGCTGTGTTAATAGCCAATTGTAATTTGAGATCAATATCGTCGAATATTTGTACTTGAGGATTGTTTTCAAAACGATAATCACGAGCTAACGCTACAGTATCGTTACTAAAGAGTCTAAATATTCAATAGGATTGATATTTTCAAAAAAAATGGGATTTCTAGAATTTACTCTGGCATAATTGGAAGATTATTTCCATTGTTTGTCGAATTAATTTTCCATCCATCGTAATCAGTTGTTGAAATATTATAACTAAATAAAATCAAAGCTATTAGTTTTTTTTTTAATTTCTGTTATTTAATTTACCGAATACGGAGGACACATTTTTTCGCTGCTTTAGCAGGTAATGTCCAATTAAAAGTTGCCATTTCTGAACCTTTAACATCGCCAAGATGATTTTCTCTTGTATACGATGGTGAATAACATTCTGGCGGTGGTAAACCTTTACTTGGATAGTCGATCCATTGAGGTTTAATACCAGCTGTTTTGTTGTAAGCCTAAGAAAAATTCTTCATTCGATTAATAAATAAAATCGAGTATTTTTCACATACGAGACAATCAGCTCTATTATTTGGTAAAATCACTTTGCTATTTACTGCAGTTATGAGTTGTTCTTGATTGGTAATTGTACAAGCACCACGTGATTGAACATTTTGACTATTTTCACGATAGTATGAACATAGATCTTGTCGATTTGTGAGAATAGCAATATCCTACATAGAAGAATATATTGTGTTTTATGTTATTATTATTATTAGTTTTTACAATCCAATCATTAGGTTGCCAATGTGGATAATAATCTCGTTCTTCTGGACATTCATAACCATATTGATCACCATTAGGATTTTGTCGAGTATAAATACCTGATAGTCCTTTAAGTTTCTAAACAAAACACCAAATAATTAACATACATCTGCCACTCAAAGGAAACAGTTTTTCTTACTTGATCAGCTAAAAATATATTTGTATCTCGACTACGTATAGAACAGTGACCAAAACTGGAAAGACTTTCGGTCAATCGATATTTTGGATCTTTTGAACCATCAATTGTCACTGGTATTTTTCTATTCATTAACAAAGATGATTGTTTATTTTTCTACGATTTAATTTCAATTAATTTTACTCTTTTCCTTGGCCTTGACCATTTCGAAGTGAATCACTGCATGTATATTGAAGTATCAATGTACAATCGGAATTGACATCATTACATGAGTGTTGATTTGTCCTTTTTGGAGAAAACAAAAATATAGCTAGTTAAATATCAAATTTTTATTACCATTGAATAGGTAATATTGATTTGGTATAGTAATACATGACACCATCGTCGCCAACATTATAACCGCCTCGGTCATTATTTTCAGAATCGAAACTTCTGAATATTGTAAATGAAAAGTGAAAAATAAAAATAGAAAACTGAACATTTGGAAAAGAATGAATACGAACAGATTTGGATTTGTACGATCGGGTGTAGCTTCATTATGTCGATTATTGCTACCACTGAAAAACAAGAAATATAAACAGATTTTCGAATGAGTCTAATCTACCGTGGATTGTGCATGTAAATATCCGAATAAATCGGATTGAATAAAACAAAAATAAGAAAACAGACTGATAAATGTTGATAAATCATCTTCAGTGATAACAAGTTACAAAATGAAACTTGTTTTATACCTCTCACTCTTCGATGTCTATTTTTGATAAGTACAACTGAATCATCGATTTTTCAACGATGAATCATAACTGTCAATAATCTGATTGGATAGATAATTCGAGGAATTTCACATGAAATCAAGAGTTTTTCTACGAATTTCAACTTGCTTTACATTTACTCGATTGATATCAATGATAGTAAATCTAATTTGATATTGAATAAATAAAAGCTACATAGGAACAGTGACATCTATACACGGATAACAGTACTTAGCATGATATTCCATCGACTATTGATTATTTTTCGATGTTCACTTCATCAAATTACTCGAATAGAACATATCGAGCATCATTTTGTTCGGACTTGATACTAATTTCAAGAGTTTTTAATATTCAAACACCCTCAAGACTTTTCTTATCGCGATCTTATGACCTAAGAGGTACTGCTACCTTATCTGTACGAGTCATCCGAGCAGACCAGTGACACATCTCATTGAATCACACATGGAGTAAACAGCAATCTTATCTTGAATTTCAAAAATATTGTACTTTAATCAAAGAATTTCTATTTTTGTACTTTCAATTAGAAAATCAGTTCATTCTAGTTCGATATCCTATTAAATTCAATCCGATCTTAATTCTTACAAATAACAATATACGTCATTGAAATTAGTCGAAATAACGCACACATTCATTTCAATTTATTTTGAATTAGTTTTCTTCTTCTTCTCTTAATCTAACATGCAAATTATCCGAATGAAAGTTAATTAACTAAAAAAATATATGTCACATAAAACCAAGGGCAAACAAAAAAGACTCTTTGTCATGCTTAATAGTCATTTGATATTTTCTTTTTTCTCAGTCTCTCATTGTCAAGTGAGACATATTGTTAGACAATAATATGATGAATTCATTATTGATCGTTTGAATGAAACAATGAAGAAAGAAGGGAACTACTTCAATTTTCTTTCTCATTCGGTTTTTCTCTATTTGATTCTTGCATAGTTTTTCTCTTTTATTTGATTTTAACTTACATTAATAGTAATAAAAAGAAGAAGAAATTCTTTCTTTTTTCTCAGCAAAAAAAAAAGAAGAAGAAGAAGAGGAGATGTTAACCGCACGCGATACTGGACGTCCTTTTTATCGGCATCTTTTGAGTTTTCCTTTGGTAAAAAAAGAGTGAGAGAAAGGAGAAAAAAGAATCACTATTTTTCCGACAATTGATGTGAATATCGAAAAAAACCAATGGAGGAAAAAAGAGAAAAGAGAGAAACAATCATTTTGTATAAGCGTGAGTTTCCGTCTCTCTCTCTCTCTTTCTTTCTCTCTTTCTCCTACGTTTCTTAAAGCTACCAAGACAGACAGACAGACATACATACATACACCTTGTCGACTTTAGCCGGCAAACACATTATCTCACGTTTACATTCAAAGTTTTTCTTTTTTTCCACACTCACACAATCAATTATACGAGTGTTTCTCGAACGTAATTACATAGGAACGTGATTATATATATCAAAGAATATGGTTAAACGAATTCAAGGCACAATCGATTATGAAAAACATAATGAAATTCTCAATGATAATCATAAGATTTTGATTTATCTCGATGATATGACATTAACTGGTAAGAAATCATGACTAAAACAATAAATGTAATTGATTTATTTTGTTTTGTTTAGATATTGCTTCACAAGATGGTTCCTATATTCGTAAATTTCATACAATAGCAAAATTAATTCTTGAAAATCAAACTCGAACATTTCCAATATCATTTACACTTGAATACGATGAACAAGATATTGAAACAACGTCGAATTATTCATTACGTGTACGTATTGTTGCCGATGGTAGAACACGTTTTATAACAAGTACGAATATTCCCGTACTTACGAAAGGTTATGGTGATATTGTGGATATAACTGTTGAGAAAATCGATTTAATGTGATGATTAAAAAAAAATTCATCATTTTAACAACACAAAAAAAAATAAATAAACAAATGTTAAAATTCATTTATCTTGTGTACATTGTGTTGTGTTTATTGAAATAAAATTTGAACAATAAGTGTGATATTCAGTAAAGCAAGATAATAGTTAAAATAGAACCTAATCGACTAGAATGTCTGTTGTTTTTTGTTAAAATTCTCTTGACAAATATTTGATTAGTTAGTTAAAATGAAATGTGCATAGAAATGAATTTCTTTTTTCTCATTTTATATTGACGTCGATCACAAGGTTTATTTGATCGATTCATCCGATTGAATAATAAGTATTTGTTTGTCATTCGAGAATGCCAATGATATGTTTTATTCATAACCAAATGATTTACTTTTTAATGTCGATTCATTTGACAAGTTTTCACTAGAAAACTAGAAATGTTTTTTTTCTTCATTTATCCTTATGTTTCTATAGCTTTTTTTTTATTTCTTAAAATTCAACAAAAAATTCCTTTTTTTCATTTATACATATCACATTAATAACAACTTGAAGCGGTAAAAGGAGAAATAATAATAAGAAGAAAAAGATGAAAAAGAATATTAATACCAGAATAAAAGTACGAAAGTCTAGGAGAAAAGATAAAGAATAAATTCAATAAAAATGCGCTGTGAAACATTCAAAAACCGATTTCAATCATGTGTTAACAGTTAAGTCACGAATTAATGGTTCTTTGTCCGCACTAATACCATATTTCTTTTGTAATGAAAGTGGTGGTTGTGGTGGTGGTGGTCGTGGTAATGCAAGAATGACTTTAGCTGTATCATAGATAAACCATTGAAGAGCAGTTAAAGTTCCAATCATGAGTATACGTGGACCGAGACCTTTCCACAGACCTAAACGATTCAATAAAATCGAAATGTTTATCTTGCTTTCTTTTTGTTCTTACCAGCAAAACCTACACGACGAATAGCTTCGAATAGACTCAAATCCTTATCATTATTTAATTTCGATACAATTGTATCAGCTGGATGACTAACAACAGCACAAAATATGCCGGCTATATAGCCAGCAATGAATGTCACGCCTAATTGTTCAGTTTTTGTACATTGTTCACGTGGTTTAGGAATGACGTATTTATAGAGTGCTTCGACAGTACGTTCGAAACAAGCAAATTTCATCATTGTATACGGAATTTGTCGAAGCCAAAGTGGAACAATGCCTTTATAAAATCTAATCAAATTGAAATTCTATGAATCTGTTTTTCGTTCGTCGATGTTATCTTACCCCCAGATACCTTCTTCAGCTACAAACAACAACAACAAAAAAACTTATAAACAAAAGCTATTTTCCTTTATTTTTACCGTAAAGTTTTGGTAGACCTTGTCTCAATGATGATGCCCAATTGTCCTGTGTTTGCATGCGAACTTTCGTTGCTTCCCATGGCGCAAGAGCGATATCAGCAAAAAACTCAGCTGATGCACTTGAAATTAAATAGAGTGACGTTCGATAGACATAAGCATATTCTTCGCCGAGTATACCGCCATAGAAATTCTTAAAGATTTCATAGAAACCGAATTTACCGAGACCTTGTAAAGCGTAACCGATTAATGTCGGTGCCCAGCCTTTGGTTAAACCGAGAAAGCCTTCTTCTCTACAACGAAATGTTTTTGTTTGAACGAATTTTATTCGAGAAAGAAAACGTACTGTATCGTAACTCTAAATCCGTTAATGAGATTCTCGTATTTTTGAGGTTTAACCTGTAAACGACATTTGATAAGATCCTGTTGATGAACAAAAAATCAAATATTTTCGTTGATTCAATAGAAAAATATTGTTTTTTTTCTTCTTTTACCAACGGAACAACGGCTGTGTGTGTCGCACCACAACTAATCATACCACTAATTGCACAATAAATATAATATTTAATTGAACCATATTCACAACTGTGATGATCTATTCGAATGGAAATATACAAGAATAATAATAAAAAACAAAGTTATTGCAATTTACCTTTGCCATTTGTCGATGATGCATTGCCTAAATCATTAATTGATCGTACGACTGTCAGCTAAAGATTTATCGATAAATTTACGATAATTATCACTGTCAAACAAACTTACGACACATTTGTAGGGTAATAGTATCACAAGACGAAGAAGAGTTACTATATAAAGTAAGAATTTATTTTCGCAGACATCTTGAAATTTCATTGTAAACCAACGTGATCTTGAAGTCAAATGTTTTCCGTAAATCGGATAGATTTGATGAGGTGAATAACTTCTAAATTAAGATTTCGAAAAAAAACAACAATTATTTGATAGAATCAATATGAAATTAGCATCACTTGTCTTCGGGAAAACTATGATTACGCTTGATCACCATAGAAAAAATTACTCATCGGTATTTCGAAGAAATCTTTTTTTCTTTCGTGTTTTGTTCTGTTCTGTAGTATGTATACAAGGTCGAATAATTCGTTTTTTCGTTCGCTAGTTTTTTTATTCAATCATACTGCTTCACGTCTCTCATCAACATAATAATTTATTTAGAATATAGCAAGGAAACAAAAACGAGAAATAGAGGTTCTTTTTTTCCTCTTTTCTTCGCCCTCTTCAACAAAATAAAAGTGTCAAGTAATATTTACTTAGTATTTTTCATTCAGAATGCATTTCACTATTGAACATAACAAGATAATCAAAGAGTTTCTTTTATTTCTTTATTGATCTAAAATACAAAAGAAAAAGGAAACAGGTTGACCTGATTTATGTACTTTGTCGTCTTCGCTTTCGTTTGACTGATTGTGATTACGTCAACACACGTGTCAGGACTTCGTCATGTTTTCCTTTCTCACGGTTAGTTACGCATCAAAACAAGAAATCATGTTTTCTTTCCTTTTTTTTCATTGGAAAATTAGGCGTGAGAGATAATTTTTGAAAATATATTTCGCTTTTATTTGTGTGATATATCGAAGCATTTTTTTTTTGAAAGTTCTTTCGATTGGTTCACGAGAACCATTAGTCAACGAACGATTTTTATAGGTTTTCGTTTATTTTCAATAGAAAAACAATCGTTTGACATGACTTTAAAAAAATTAAATTCTATATTTTTAATAATAAAATTTCAAAATAATCTTGACAGAAAAACAAAATCGACAGTTCAGTATGTAGCTCCATCTAGGGTAGAATGATTTTTGCCCCGGAGAATTTCACATGTGTAGTTATGTTTGATTGAATTTTGTTTGTTATTTCTTTCTCAGGAATATAAATAAAACAATGGTAGATATCTATTCGATTCGATTCCATAAATTGACGGATTTGTTGATTGTTATCAAAAGAAAAACGATGAAACATGCAGTTTCTCATTCACGATTTAATCAGATATGCACACAGAGATCTTGATCGAATGAATTACGTAGATATTTTAATAAATATTAGAACTCAATTTGTCAGTTGACTTTTGTTGTCCAATGGAAAGACGGTGCTTGTCATAGGATATTTAGAAAATAAATATTGAAACGACACACAAAGAATATTCTTTTTCTCTCTCATCAATATTTCTACCCACTCAATCGTTTTTTTCTTCTGTTTTGTTTTGTGCTATTAATTCCGGAACTCATCTATCACATACATTGATCTTATTAGTGTGTGCCGTTGATTGATAGTATGTTTATCAATTGATATTCAACTATAGAAGCATTTTTTATTAACAAAACATTTCTATGTTCTCTATTGTCGTTCGTGTTTAAATCACTGTCAAGAAGATTAGTTCGCTCGCAAAGCGTTTATTAGAAATCAAATATGTCTCATGATGTCTGATGTCACACACATAACACATTCATATATACATACATATATATATATTTATGATTAAATCGATGGAATCGTAGTGTGAGACTAATGCGATTAGATCATCATCATCATCATCATTATTATTATCAACAATATCATGTTGTTCGATCAGAGATGAAGAAAAAAGAAAATCGTCAAGAAAGATCGATGTCAACTAATTTTGACTAAAAGGCTAAATATCGATAATTGAGATGCGTCTGTTTTTCTCATTGAATAAATAAACTTCGAACCAATGAATTGCTAACAGTTTGCATCGAGACTAAAGACAATAATCGTACTAATGAACTGACATCACTCGAGGGTTAGAGAAAGAAGCTTTATGCATCAAAAGAAAAGAAAAGAAAGTAGCCGGCATTAATTCATCGATGAAGAAAACATTGTTTTATATGTCGATAAAACGATTCTGGTAAACATCCGGATATATTGACACCATTGTCATGATGATTTTCCCGGTAAACTATCGATCTATCAATTTGGTTCTCATGCGAGACAATTAGCATAGTAAATAAGATATTAAAAAAAACGACAATCGAGGCAGTTTTTTTTTGTCAAATAGAATCTAGACGCTTTTTTTATCGATTTGTCAAAATGAATATGAATACGCAATACAGATGAAGATGAAGAAGAAGAAGAAGAAACAAACGAGACATTAAAACAAAAAAAGAAACAACAAGAAAATACGACGAACAAAAGTTTATGTATAATTATATATGAAATGTTAATATGATAAAATGTTATAGATTTTTTTCCTTCTTTTGTTTTTTTGTGTGTAAATCAATGATCTCCAGTTTTGGTGGCTGCGACAGCTGCGGCTGTTTCTTGTTGATGTCGTTTGAGAAGTTTTTCATAGGCTGCTGCAAGAGCTACTGGATGTGTCTGAGCAAAATGATGAAACAAATTGACAGGTGGATAGATACTGGAAAATTGATGCATGCCTGGTAAATGTGGTGGTGGTGGCGGCGGAGGTAACAATGGTAGATGTGTTTCGCGTTGATTTGCTGTCTGAGGAGAGAAAAATAGAGATTGACGAAAGTCAAACGATGGGCCTGCAGGTAAATGAGATGCTGGCGTTGTTGTTATTGGTGTAAACGCTGATTTTGTTGTTGATGGTGTTGTTGTATTTGGTGATGATAACGATGGTACATCACTTTGTAATTGATTTTGAATAGATACCATATTATCACCTAGTGTTATAAAATGATCAATTGTTTTCGCTAAATCTCCTTGACATGTCGTTAGAGCAGCCATAAGAACTGAACGTTTTTGCATGGGAAAAACTCGTTCAAGAATTTCGACATGTGACATATTATTATTATTATTCGTATTATTATTATGATTATGTCGACGCATCTTTTGACGTTGTGATGATGTATGATTGGTTTGTTGTTGTTGTTGATGATGATGATGATGATCATCAGCTAATGAACCTGATGAATCTTCATTCGAATGTACACCCGATGTATTCGATGTTGTTGTTGTACCTTCATCAGCACTTCGTTTCGTTGAACTTGTTGGACTACTGCCTGTTTTAGGCGATGAACCTGATAGAACTGATTCATGATCATTTCGAGGAGAATTTGATGACGATGCGTGATCACCTGAATAAATAAATCAAAATTTCTTTCGTTTTTTTTTCTTCTTTGCACCTTTTTAAACACGTACATAATATTACTTTTTTTCTTTGTCTCTATTTCTCTTCTTCTTCTTCTCCTCCTCATCATCTTATTACTATTGACATATTCTCATATAAGAAAAAAATATTTGTCGGCATGATGTTTATTATTTATGCATGAAAACTCGAAAGGACTATCGAATGATTGTTTTTTACCTTCGTCATCATCGTTGTCGTCATCATCATCGCCGGCATCATCTTCGTGACTACCATTTGATGACGTTACTGCACCCCAAACAGGACCAGGCTAAATAAATAAATAAATAAATAAGAAAATTGTTTTTTTTCCCTGTGTTATTGGTTCTCTATACCGGTAATTGATTATAAGGCGAAAGACAACGAACTCGTAATGCAATCGCATCTTCGCTTGCTTGTTGTCGTTTCAAAGCTACTTGTGCAGCCATAACACGTTGTCTTTCAGCAATAAGAATACATTTTGCACAGGCACAATCACGAAATTTACAATGACGTTTATGTCCTTTCAACCACGAAATCATTCCATGATTTCGACATCGGGCACATTTCGGCCGACGTATGCCACGTTGTTCACCTAATTGATAGCTCACTTGTGGTACAACAGACGATGCTGATGATGAAGTTGTTGACATCAAACCAACGATATTCATATGTGCATTCGACACAAGGTTAGATACAGAAAAAATAACGACGTAGAAATAAATGAAGAAAAAGAATATATGATTAGTTCGTCAGTTGCCCTTTTCTCCAACGGGAAGCCAGTCCGATATGATGGTATCGTTTTAGCTTGCTGTGTTCTTTTTTTTTCTTTTTTTTCTTCTTCTTTCTTTTTGTCGTATTACTTTTCTCGATACTCTTTCTTTTCTTATTGGCTCCTGTTTGTCATTGGTTCTCATCGTTGGCTACAGCCAATTGTATAAGCGAAAGAAATATATGCCACTCGATTAGTATCTCTCTCTCTCCCTTTCTTTCTTTCTTTCTTTCTCTTTCTCTCGATATATTTTCTCTTATTCTATTTGTCTACAAAACATCGAACAACTAGCTAAGCAAGAAAGCAAAAAAAAGCAGATACGTGCCATTTGAAGCATCGAGATGGATTGCAATTTTCTATGTTCTCTTCCCCTTTCGGGTGTGGATATTAATATTGATGTATGTATGTGTGCTGCAGGAGGCCGTATTGAAACAAAGAATAAACGAGCTAAAAAAAAAGAAAAAAAGCTGACAAAGATAATGTTACGAAAAGCGTCTGCACACGTTCTCATAAAACAAAAGACTTTTCAACCAAAAAAAGAAATAGAAAATTTAACTTCGCAAAATGATAATCAATGTATACATTCGATTGTTTATTGATTTAAAACAAGATTTTTTTTCATTCGACCGTTTAGCAACATATCTATTTGAGGCATGTTTTTTAAAAAATAAAGGACAGATGTGTCTTGTGTGTCGAATTAAATGATTTATAAACAAAAGCAAAAAATAAATATTGAATAGAGCAATGAAATCGATGCTAATCAAAATCGAAAAATAGTTCATCGTTTTTTGTTTTGTTCACATGTGTATAGTCATCATCAATTAGGATGATTTGTTATCTTGACCTCCTCCTTTGTTTCCCTAATCGAACAAGCTGATCTTCTGAACATGGAGCGGCACGGCAGGGACACATGTTATGTTTGCTGTTTAGCAAGTAAATATCGCACATACAAACATTTTCAACAAAGTCAATGATTAGGTCAAACTGAACGAGATTGTCTCGTCTCTTCATTTCTTTTTCTATTGTTGTTTTGTTTTAAGAACTCGAGTCAATTCTTCTATCTGTTTGTATTTGTTTAAACATATCGTTCTCGACACAGCAGAGACAGCAAAAAATTGAAAAGCAATAGCAAAGACAAGATAAGAAATGGTGATGTTGATGTTTTATAACAAAATAATAGTACGCTTTATTGATAAGTGACGAGTCACTCGACGTCCAACAACGACAATAAGAAGAGTGCTTGCATTGTATTCCCATACACTTGTTTTATCAGTCAATTTGTTCTATTCAAAGATTAGAATATACATTGAATATATATATGTTGCTTATACGCGTGTGTATTGACTATTGAGCTAAGATAACTAACAGAATATATCAGAAAAACAAACCAATCAAATTTTCTCGAAACTTTCGCAAAAGTTTGTATCCGACGTAATCATATTAATCGATGATGATGATTGAATAAATACTTGAAAAGATAAATAAAATATACTGTCGAACAGAACGAGAACGATATGTATTGTTGTTTATTAAGATTTTGTGATTTCATTCAAATTCACAAGACAAAAGAACAAATGCAAATAAAGATTTGTCTTCTGCGAAATAAAATCTTCTTTCAAACTTTTGAATTCTTAATAAAGAAAATATTCGTTTGAAATCGACTCTTCGATATTCTTTTCTCGCATCCGCTCTGTCTCTCTTTTCTTCGACAACAAGAAAAGAAAATGAATCAAGCAAACATTAGATGCTTACCTAATGTTTTGATTGTTATTTGTCAATACGTATGTCATTTAGCCGCCGACGATTAAACACAACGTTTGACATGTATATACAATAGCGAAACTCTTTGAAATACGAGATTATGATATGCTGCCTCAGACAATCAATTAAAAAATACAGAACAAAAGTAAAGAATCGAATTTTTATTTATTAAAAAAATCGAAAAGAAAGAGAATAAAAGAGAAAGAGAGAGCCAGAGAGTGAAAGGAAATATTTAACTTCGAGCAGATAGATTATCATCTCCTTCAACTTGTAAATCATTGTACGATGGTTGATCGAGTATTAGCAAATCTTCTTGTTCATCATTATGATCAACACTCGAATCAGGACTATGTTTGAGCGCATCAATAAATCGATCATTGATTGGTGCAGATTTTGTGCTACGTTGATTATTATTCGATCGACTATTTGGTTTACTTGTTCTATCTGTGTCTTGATAGGCTGTTACCGGAACAGTTTTCGAGATTTGTCGACGTAGTTGATTTTGTATGCTGGTTTGTTTCGATTCGAATAAATCTTTTAAACGTGTTTTAGCCGATAGACGAAGAGAGAACTCCGAAGACATCATAGCCGGTGGTGCTGAACCGCCGAATTTCAAACGAATATTTTGATTGATTTCATTTGGATTTTGATGAATCGGCGTATCGACAGACGGATGCGATGAATTTCGACAACCTGTTGCATTTGTCGATGGTAAAAACGAGTCCGATCGTTGAATATCAAAATCATCGAAACGTTTGATCTCGTCGGATGTATTCGGTCTCGGTGCGTCCAATCGATCGTCTTCTAAGCCAAGATAACTAATAACTAAATCTCGTAATTGTTCGTAACCATCTTCTAAACTATCTGCGAAAACGAAACAGACGAAAACACAATTGAATCATTGATTTTATTTTGTTTGAAAAGTCATACTTGTGCATATGAATGCATCGAAAAATCCTGGATGAGTTCGATTATATTCTGCATAGAGTTCGACTCGACTCAATGCCATTGCTATTTCACCTTCTTCGAAACCTTGCAATTGTAATCGACGTTTATGAACTTGTCGATCCATAGGCAAGAGAAGAACACAACGTGGTTCGAAATGAGATTGTTTTATTGATAGGAGACCCTGAAATAAAATTCATACGATGCTCTTTTAATCAGAAGAAAAAATAAACAAGCAAACTTCAAGTTCAATTTGTACGACACAAGCTAAACCTTCTCGTGCCACATTTTCAACGGATGAACGTTGCAAACCATTCCAATCACCGTAGTATTCATAACAGCAAAGAAATTCACCCTAAATTCATTCGTCATTGAAAATTATTCGTTTCGAGTTCGTTTTCTACTAACTTTCGTCACATCTTCTTCGTATTGTTCTTGTTTAATAAATATATAATCAACACGATCTTTTTCATTATTTCGTTTCTCGCGTGCTGTATGCAAAATTCTAGATAATCGAAATTAGTTTCTCAATTATCTCCTCAAAAATTCTTTTCGTTCGTACCCATAACCAAAAAATTCGCTAAATTCTTCGACTAATCGATGTGCTAGTTCGATTCGTCCGCATCCATCCGGTCCGGAGAGGATCAACATTGGATAGGGCGTTTCAATATTTGGTAGAGTATTTTCTTGTACTCGATGATCTTGTAGAAATGAGAAAACAACATTGGTCATATGATCTCTCGATGCAAAATATTCCATCGACGGATTGAACATTTGTTTCGATTCGACTTTTTCAGCTGCATCGATTTTTCGTCGATCGAGCACAGTTAAATGTTGAAGTTTAAATATAACCGAAAGACGGTAATCATCGATTTCAGTGATTTTATTTCCACGTAAATTTAAATCACGTAGAAGACGAAATTCACTCAAACGATCGATATCAGTTAGATTATACAGCTAAAGAATATAGACAGCGCACATATAAGAAAAGAGAAAGTATTCATCGAACTTGATTATCAGCTAGATCGAGAACTTCAAGGAAATTTAATCGTTCAGGAAAACCATTTAATGATTCCAATTGATTACACGAGAGATTTAATTGTTGTAAATATGGTAATAAATCCAGATTTTCAATTGTACGAATTTGATTTGATCGCTAGAAGAAATTACAATTCGTTTGTGTATTCAATTGAATTGATCTTATCATTATTCGTACGAGATTGAGATATTTCAATGGTAAGCCATCGAGCTCTTCGATTTGACTGATACGATTATGTGCAAGACTTAAATGTTGTAGACGATAGCAATTTTTCAAGCCTTCGATTTTGGATATTTGATTATCTAGGAGAGAAATTTGAGAGAGAAATGAAAAACGAATGACTTTTTTTTACTATCGAGAATAAGTTTTTGTAGATAATGAAAACTATCGAGATTTTTAATTTCATCGATAAGATTAAATGAAAAATCAGCTTCTTTTAAATTACATGGCGGCCAAAAATCGAATAATTTACGAATTTTATTATTCGATACGTCAAGTTCAAGTAAATAACTTAAACTATCCAATGGTGTTAAATCTTCGAAATAAAAGAAAAAAGACAAATTCAATCGAAAAGAATCATTATTCGTCTACCAGATATATTGTTATACGGTAATTCAATTCGTTGCAAATGAGTATAATTACTTAAGATTGATATATCACGAAGACCATAACCCTAACAAGACAAATACTCGAAATAGAATGTTTGATTTTAGATTTTTTGAATAAATTTTACAGGTAATGTCAAAGTTAAATAGGAAATTGTTGATGCATCAGCTGTTTTTCCTATTTTAGATATATGTTTCGAAACAGTTTCTGCATCGAGTATGCCTGCAATGAGATTGTTCGCTTGAGGTGATGTTTCCGAATACATGTCATTTTCTCGAAGTGTTGATATAAGACCTGTTCCTGCTCGGCTATCATCCAATATTTCGTTATTTAAATGTTGTTGTCGACGATTGAGCGTTGGTATTGCAAAACTATCAGTTGATCGTCGACTTAAATTAGTATCTTCATCTAACACAAGAATATTCGTATCGTCAGGTAAGAGACGATTCGGATCATAAGGTAATTGTTTCGTATTAGCAGGATTTCCAGCAGTTGTCATGATTTATCGAATCGGTTTTTTTTCTCTTATGTGAAAAAAAAGAAACAGTTGTCTTTAGCAGACATTTAAACGGCTCGTTCTCTAGTGAAGACCTCTAGGATTCTTCGATTTCGATAGATGTCTATAATTTATTTTGAATAACAAAATAAAAATTCATCACACGAGCGATTGCTTTTTAAATTAGAACAAAACAAAAAAGCTTACGACACTCGGTATTCCCAGGCGGTCACCCATCCAAGTACTAACCGAGCCCGACGTTGCTTAACTTCAGTGATCGGACGAGAACTGGTGTATTCAACGTGGTGTGGCCGTAAGCGTTTATATTAACAAAATCGTTTGGTTTTATTTCGTTTTTGTCTTCTTGAAATCCAATAAAAAGAAATTCTCTCTCATGAGAGATTATTTCCGGTTGGATTCAGCAAAGGATAGACTAGCTCTTTCTTTTTCTGAAGATTATTATCGACATCCGATCTTATAACCAGAGAAGACAAATGATAATCAGTCGCGCAAAAGATAGAAGATTCATCTAACAAAACAAAAATTCAAATGATGAATAGAACTAGTTCTATTTTCGGACTAATCCTATTAATTCATTGTATAAATTCAACATCAAATTTAAAAAATGTCTCGATTATTCTCGATGAAGTTTTAAAATCCTACGATCGATTTCATCGACCAACCTACGGCGGTGAACCAGACAAAGTTATTGTTGACATTTATGTTCGTAGTATGAATAGTATCAATGAATTGAATATGGAATATTCATTCGATTGTTTCTTTCGACAACGTTGGATTGATAATCGTTTAGTATTCAATAAAACATCAGCTATGAATTACACATCATTACCAGTTAGTTTTCAAATGTTTTCAAAAATTTGGAAGCCTGATACGTATTTTTACAATGGTCGTCGTTCGTATATTCATTCTGTGCCTCATGTCAATCGATTCATTCGTATTTCTACGGATGGTGCTATTCTCTATTCTCAACGTTTGACAATTCATGCATCTTGTATCATGAATCTTCGATATTTACCATTGGATACTCAACGTTGTATGTTATCCATTGGTAGTTTTGCTTACAATCGAGAAGAAACTGTCTATGAATGGAATAGTCGAAATCCAGTTGAAATTCAACGTGATTTATTAATGAATCAATTTTCGTTAATCAATGCACGTATCGGTAGTGAAATTCTCGTGCGAGATAATCGTAAATACTTTTCATTGATTTTATTTCGTCAAAATGTAACTTGATGTGTCTGTCTAGGGAGTCGATCGACGATCTATGTTGAATTTGCTCTTCGTCGTCATCTTGGTTTTTTTCTTCTTCAACTTTATTTACCCTGCATATTGATTGTATTCTTATCTTGGGTGGGTCTTTGGCTCAATCGTGAAGCGACAAATGATCGAATTAATCTAGGCGTGACAAGTGTTCTCACGCTTATGCTTATTGTCATCGAAGGCAAAAAAGATCTGCCCAAAGTTACATATATAACAGCACTCGATTTTTTTCTATCTGTTTGTTTTATATTCGTTTTTTCGACTCTATTCGAATTTGCTATTGTTCATTTTCATACGAAAGCTGGGACAGGAGATTTAAATGAAAATATTCGTGAATTTGAAGATTATGTCATTCAAGTAAAATGAAAAATCTATTCAATTGTGTTGATTCTAGTTGTTTTTTTATTTTAGAACGATCCAGGAAGATTATCGAATCAGGATTTGAATAATCGTGACATTCATCTCATTTATCGTCCATCGATATTAATTCCAAATGCTTCAACAAAACGTTTCTCACATAAATATCTCTTTCAATGGTGTCGAACACCGTTTTCTAAGCCTGCCTATTCGAAATTTCAAGGTCGAGCATTGAAAAATATCTTCTATTCGAATAGTGTCAGTCGAATTGATATTATGGCACGAATTTTCTATCCATTAACATTTTGTCTCTTTAATATTTTCTATTGGATCTATTATTTAAATTCAAGTCAATGACGCAAAATAAATATTAAAATGAAATAGAAATGAACTTAAAATGTTTTCTTTGTTACTTAAAGAAACTTGAAACAAATTTTCTAAATTATAAATGATCAAAAAAAAGAATCTTAAATAAGTTTTTAATTGAACAAGGAAAAATGAGAGACAAAGAGAGGATTAGAATCTAATAGATACTAACGGCGGAGAACGGCATTTTCATCATTTTTCCGTATTTTTTTCCATTTGAGAGAACATTGTCCTACTGTTGGCAAAAGTACTTATCTGATTCTCTTGGATATATCACGCAAGTCTTATTAAAAATCTAAATATTTCCTTCAAGAAAAAAAGAACATATTGGCGTTTGAAAATCATGAACTCAGAAAGTATGAATGTTCGTGTTGTTCTTAACGAAACATTAGAATTACTTCTTTCAAATTGTACAAATCAAATTGCTTATCCAAGCAAATCTGTTCTCATTGCATTTCATATTGGTCGTGTCATTTCTGTACTCTGTATTCTTTTCGGTATAGTCGGTAATTCGATTTTAATTCTAACAATATGTCGTTCGTCTTTTATTCATTTACCAAACGGAATTATTCTTATTTTCTTGTCAACTTTTGACATTATTCGTTTATTGGCAACATGTTTTTATTATCTTATACAAGCAAAATTCATTCCATTGACTTTACAAACATCAGCTATCTACGTTTCTGTTTATCGTTATTCAAAAAATCTTTCAAATTGGTTGAAAGTCTTTCTAGTTATTGATCGTTTATTAACAATTAAACATTGGATTAAAACTCGATATAATATTCATTCAAACAATGCTCAAATATTCAATCGTTTGCAACAACGTAAACTTCTTCTACTCATTTTTCTTCTTCTTTGTTCTACACTCATTAGTCAACATCCGAATTTTCTTCCTCAACGTTTTATTACAACATATATCGATCCAAATCGTTTATTAATTGTTAATATACCAAATCAAAATTTTCATTATGGGCGATACCCATTCAATGGCATGTTATTTACTATAATCACTTATATAATTATCGATGATTTTATGCCAATAACAATATTAATCATAGGAAATACAATTCTTCTCTATGAATTACGAAATCTTCCTAAATTAACAAGTCGAAAATTATCTGAATCAATTACAATACTATTTTTTCTAACAATTGTTTCAATATTTATTCTACCACGATCAGTTCTTATTGTTTTTAATCTCTATTCTAATTCACAAGATATCAATTCAATTGTTTTAGCAGTTGTATTTCATTCAGTACAAGGTAATGAGAAACAGCAACAAAAATAACATTAAACTTTTGTTTTATTCTAGGCCTCGAAATGATTAATCATGCAATAACCGGTTATGCTTGCTTTTTAAGTTGTCGAACCTTACGTCAAGATTTTGTTCGAATTCTAAAAATAATTTTTCATCGAGAGAAAAAGTATCGAATGAAATCAATTACAGTAGATCGAAAAGAAAAAACTTTGAAATCTATCGGTTCTTTGTCATAGTTCTATATTTATACTCTTATATATTTAATAATAATAAAAAACAGAAACTGAATTATAAGGTCAAATGTATCGGTATCAAATTTGAGGGTGAATCAGCTTCAGTCATTTATAAAGTCGCAATTACTGTGAAGTAATTTATGAATATCAGAAAATTAATATATTATAAACTTAGCCGATAAGAAATGAATATAAATTAATTATAAAAGTAGAATATAGTTGAAAAGTGACTTATATATTTAATAATAATAAAAAAACAGAAACTGAATTATAAGGTCAAATGTATCGGTATCAAATTTGAGGGTGAATCAGCTTCAGTCATTTATAAAGTCGCAATTACTGTGAAGTAATTTATGAATATCAGAAAATTAATATATCAGAAACTTAGCCGATAAGAAATGAATATAAATTAATTATAAAAGTAGAATATAGTTGAAAAGTGACTTTTTTTTCTACTTTATTAACATAATAAAAATTAATCAAAAGTTTTTTTTCACATAGGGGAAGATCAAGTGTTTTCATTAATTTTCTAATACCCAGGTCAATTGATCTGACTGCCAGAATTCTGTGGTTAGAAAATCGTCGGAATTCAATGGAATCGATCGGTTCCGACGGGCCAAGTTTAATCTGAATAGAATAAATATATTTGTCTAAGTGAGGTTTAAAGAATGATTTTTACCGTTCTTCTTCGTCTGCTCGATTTAGCTGATTTGTTGTGTCAACTATCAAAACGAAAAGTTGGTACATGTAGTATAAAATAAGATATTCTTACACCCACTATCATCGGCTACATGAGAAATAGGAGCAGATGATGGATTAGTTAAAATTGAACTGAAATAGTAATTCTTCCTTGAATTGAATTTAATTGTATTAATACGGTGCTGGAAAATATCTCTTCGATTGTATTTCTCGACGAAATCGATAATAATATCATATACGCACTAGAAGAAGTGAAATTAATATTGAAAAAAAAACATTTTGAAATGTTAATTCAACCTACTGAAAATAATCATGGAAACGATTGTGACCAAGTGGAATATCTGATTTAGCTGAATGAGAATGTCTATTAGTCTAAAAAAAATGATATATTCTTTATCACTATGTTTCAGATCGTACTTCGAAACGAACACTCAGGTGATTTTCGACACGAAAGAACAAAACGTTCAGTTGTTTTCCATTGTTGTTCACATAAATTAATTTCTTTCTTTCAATTCCCAGGTCAAAGTGGGTACATCGGATTCCGATGAAATCCGATACGGATCCGACAAAGACCTGTCTAATCTACCGGTCGAATTGAATCACCTGGGTAACTGCGAAAAAAGTAATGAAAGGAATTTGAATTTAACTTAAATTCGAACTACTTGTCCATTTCGTGTGAATGAATATTGATTGATCGATAGAAAATAATGGGTAGACACGAAAATTACATCGATGACATTATTGATGTGACGAATGTACTGAAGAAATAAAGTATTAATGTTTGACATCAAGTAAGTAAAAGTGGAGCAAATTCTTTTCTTCTATTTCGTCTATTTTTGTCTAACAGACAATCGAGGTCTATCATTAATAAACGCTAGTGAAAACATGGAGAACGAAAAAAACTGTCGTCGACTATGAATACAAATAACGAAAATAACGTTAAACTTTTGTTTTATTCTAGGTCTCGAAATGACTAATCATGCAATAACGGGTTATGTTTGTTTTTTAAGTTGTCGAACATTTCGTTAAGATTTAATCCGGAATTTCAAAATTATTTTTTCTCGAGATAGAACTTATCGAATTAAATTCATTTCACTAGATCAACAACAAAAGACTTTTAAATCTATTGCTTCTTCTTTGCAATTCTATATTTAATAATAATATATTTAAAAAAAGAACTGAAGCTTAAAGGTTGCATGTATAGATATCAAATGTATTGGACTTTGAAAAGGATAAAAAGATAAACACAAATCAGACAATCGGCACGAAAACTGGTATTCATTTATTTAACAAAATGAAACAAAGCAAAATGACCAATCAAAAGTGAAGGTTTGAGGAATCAGTCCAATAAAATTAAAATCAATTATCAAGAAAATACTTTCAAATCTATTGTTGCTTCTTCGTAGTTCTATATTTATTCTCTGACATATTTAACAGTAATATATTTAAAAAAACTGAAACTTAAAGGTCAATTATATAGGTATCAGATGTATTGCACTTTATAAAGGATCAAGATATAAACATACGCAAACATTCAACGCAAATAGTTGTGCACCCATTCATTTAATAAAAACGGAACAAAGCAAATGATTAGTCGAAATCAATTAGTTTATATTGGTTCAGGTTTGGCTATTGCTTGTGTTGTATTTGTTGGTGGAATATTAATTGGACGTTTTGCAATACCAAGACCAGAAACTACTCAAGAGATATATGATGTATTAATAGCAAGTCGAGAAAATGAACAGAAACGAACTGCTGAATTGAATCAATTGAAAAAGCAATTCATTGAACTTGTTAGTGCAAAAGAAATCGAAAATCATCTTCAGTAATTTTCGTTTGGCATAACACTAAAGACTATTCAAAAATTTTCTTTGTATTAGAATTTCTACGCGACAAACTCATCTAGCTGGAACAGATGATGATCGAAATGAAGCTGAATCAATTGCACAAAAATGGCGTGAACATGGATTAGATGTGAAACTCTATCCCTACGACGTTTTACTTTCATATCCCGATGCAAATCAACCAAATCGGTATTGATAATTGATTTTTTTCATAAAAAATATCTTTTTGTTTTTGACACACAGAGTTTCACTTGTTGATTCGAATAATAATCTTCTATTCGAATCGAATGGAAGTGAACCAATATTTCCCGAAGATGATCAAACATTACCATTTGATAAAATGGTTCGACCATTTCTTGCCTATACACCAAATGGAACAGTACAAAGTCGAAAATTATTCTATGTAAATTATTGTACATTAGAAGACTTTCAACATTTTGAAACAATCATAGATAAAAATGAACTCAATGAAAGTATTGTTCTTTGTCGATATGGAAAAATCTTTCGTGGAAATAAAGTATAATAAAACCTACAGATTCAAATTTCAAAAATGAAGTTTATTCAATGAATTTAGCTTGGTATTGCTGAAAAATATGGTGTTATTGGAGTTATTTTGTACAATGATCCAAGTGATTCAGCACCGAATTATACTGCACATGGTTCGACCTATCCGAATTTAATTTACATGCCTGATATGGGTGTTCAACGTGGTTCAACATTGCTTTTATCTGGTGATCCGTTAACAAAACATTATCCAGCTAAAGGTTTCGATTTCTCTTTTGTATAAATCAACTAATCATTAAAATTGTACTTAGATTATATGTATCGATCTCCGATAGAAAACAATCCTTGGTTACCGAAAATTGTTGCACAACAAGTTGGCTATCGAGAAGCAAGAGAAATTCTTCTTCGAATGACGGGAACAAGTGTTCTATCAAATTGGACTGGCGGTCTTCTCGATATTTCTTATGTTTACGGCGGTTTATTAGCCGATGATTTGTAAATATCTGTGTCTTTTTTGTTATCATCCTCAACAAATTTCGAGAATTTTCCTTTTCATAGATTCATACAAATCACATCGTATAATACTTTACAAGTTCGACGAGTACATAATGTAATCGGAACGATTGCTGGTCGTGTTGAACCAGGTGACGATTTTCGAATTGAATAATTGAGATTTGATTGGAATGTGCTTGTTTAGATCGTTATGTGTTAGTTGGTGCACATTTTGATGCTTGGAATTTCGGATCATTAGATGATGGTTCGGGTATTGCTGTTAATCATGAATTAGTTCGAGTTTTTGGAAGATTAATTAAATCGAGTAAATATTACTTCATTTCGAAAGATTTAGTTCTAATTGATGGAGAAAATTTAGATTGGAGACCAAGACGAAGTCTTATATTTTGTGCATGGGCTGCCGAAGTAAATTATGTTTTCATTGGAAAATTTTAATTGACTTTGTTTTTAGGAATATGGAATTGTTGGATCTGTAGAATTTGTTGAAGTACAATTCGTATTTTATCATTTCAAAGATGAATTTTTTTTTCGTTTTATTGAAAGGAATATGCGAAGATTTTAGGATCACGCGTTGTTTCTTATTTAAATATGGATGTAATCGTCGAAGGTAGTCAATATATGTTAATGGAAATGTCCCCTTTACTCTATGATTTTGCAATTGATATATCCAAACAAGTATTTTATTTTTTTAAAATTCTATATTGTCTGATTGGAATATTAAAGGTTAAAGCCCCGTATGCTAATGAAAGTATATACGATCAATGGTTAAGATTAAATAATGGTGATTCAAATATTCGCAATCGATTTTTGTAAGTTAATTTTTTCCATTTATTCAAATCTTAGAGAGACAGAAAACAAACGAATATTTAGCACGATGGGTTTGAGTGCTGTATCGGATTTTACTGGTTTTAATCAACTCGCAGCTAGTTCCAATATGGCGATGATTTATAAAGCTGATGTTTGTTAAAAAGAATCGTTCAATCGGAACAAAATTGATCTTCGAATTTCTAGAGTCGTGTTAAAGGTATTGCGTCGTATCCGTTGTATCACACTCAATATGAAACATTTCGATTGGTTAAAACATTTGTTGATCCTGATTTTCAAGTAAGATTTCGAGTAAAATAACAAACATTATCAGTTTGTTTTATAGGCACATCAAGCAGTTGCTCGAGTTATTGGTTTATTAGCTTTGACTCTTGTTGATACAAATATCCTTCCATTTAATCCTGTTAGATACCATCAAGCTCTTGTTGATCTACTAGATTTAACTAAATCGATTGCACCTCAATCGATCAATTTTAGTAAAATAAAATTCGTTTTTTTTCTCCAACTTTAATTTTTTAAAAATAGCTTCATTACAAATTGCTATCGATCAGTTTAAACTTATTGCTGAACAATTCAATCAACGAATTGAAACAAAACTTGATCGAGCGAAGTAAATCTTCAATTGAAATTCTTCATTTAACAAATTCAATTTGTTCTCTAGTCCATTACAAGTTCGAATCATAAACGATCAATTAATGCAGCTCGAACGAGCTTTTCAAAATCCACTTGGCAATAGTCCTGATCAAGCCGATCTCAAGTAAATCATTTGATTCCGATTAACTTGTTTGTTTGTTTAGTCAAATTTTGAATTTAGACATGCGATTTATGCACCTAGTCGTACGAATCGTTACAATGCTCGTGGTTTTCCTAGTATAACCGATGCTATCGAAGATGGAAATCTCACTCGAACTCAAGAACAAATTTCAATTGTTACGTATTTCATTCATTCAGCAATCAGTGTTCTTCATCAACCAAATCGAATCCAAACAATTTCTTAGATGTTTTCATTTTCCGCTTCTAGACTAGAAACTTTTTTTTTATTTACCCGATTGATAATATTTATTATTCGTAAATATATAAAAACAAACGAGTCCAATTAGATTTTGAAGTTGTCATATTCGTTTATTACTTTCTTTTTTATATTTTATTTTATTTATAACATAGTAAATATTGCAATCAGCGTGAAATAAAAAAGAAATAAAGCAGATTCTTGTTTCTATTTAATGGGAAAAAAAAATTTTTCAAACGACTGCACTTTAAAAACGAAATCTGAATCAGAAATAGCTCTGTATCAAAATCAATGTTCTATTAACCTTTAACCCTGAATCCATACCCAGGTTCGAACTCTCCGATCCTGATAACTCCAGATCCAACTAAGTTCTGATCATTCATCGGTCAAAACAGTCAAGATAATATATACTGTTTTCTGATTGGATAGGACAATTCTTTCAGAAAAGGAAATAAACTAAAATATCCAATTTCAACTAAATTGCGTCAAATGATCTAAAACAAAGAAAAAAAATAAACATATTTGAAACTGTATTGAGTTGTTCATATTGACCGAAACGTGTAGAGAAAAAATATATTGAATTTAAAGATATATATAAATAAATAGCATGATACAAACGGAACTAAGATGTCCGATTAAAACACCATCTTTATCGATGTGAATGAGTCGTTGAATCAGACATTACCCTTTGATATCTTTTGCTGTTAGTTATTCGCAATATATATTGCTAATAAAAAGCAATAATAAGAACAAAATGACTGAAAGACAAAAAGTGGTTTTTCTAGTTGTTCATATGCAACAAAGAGAATAGTTTCACTGTTTTCGAGACAATGACTAATTAGAGAATATTTTGAATATTAATAAAAGCGGATCAAACGACATCGATCTTGTTGGACCTGATAGGAAAAGTTCGACCTGGATAGTCAGATGCTAATGCTAGTGAGACAATAACGTATCCCATTGATCTTGGTGTTGCTGTAGCTGGTTTTACACAAAATCCAATTCAATACGAAAAATTCACAAGTGATGGACGTCTATTTTGATGAAAAAATTGACCAGCAAGAATTCGGAACATTTATGCATTCAGTTTAGATTTCATTTGTTTTGAAATAATCAACAATTTCTTATGATGTTTTATTTGTAAAAAAAAACACCAGGACGAAAAATCCGACTGTCGGATCCCGTCGGATTCACCATGGAAAATTATCGGATTTTATTGTATCCGATGGGAATTCGATTGTTTTTGTCAGAATCCTTGGTACAGGAATCCAATCGGAAGTTATAGGTGTCGGGAAAATATTGGATTAGTTGTAGTTCCTATCGGATCTGGAGTATTCCAACATTTTCCGATGTCCCACAACTTCCGATTGGATTCCTGTACCAAGGATTTCGTCGGATTTTGTTAGGATCCGATAAGATCTTGTGAGGCATGTTCGCCCTGGGTTGTTTTAATATTTCGTGCTCTTCGACATTTCTTTCCAATTGTAAGAGTATAATTTTGATAAGTTCTTTCTCATGTAGTCCAACTTGACCAGCAACTTGTTTAAAAATTGACATTGTTGTTTTCATATCTGTTGTTGAAATTCCCGTGAGAGAAGATTTATTATAAATAGCATACAATAAATCGTCATCTAAAGGATCAATTCGGATATTGTTTCGACGAAATTCGTTGCATAGTCGATCTTTAATTGGAGTAGAAATACAAAATACTAGTTTTTTGAATTCTTCTTCATAGACTAGTGCTTGCAGACTTTTTGTTTCTTCAGATAAATTTTTCACTTGAAACTGCAATTGATCGATTTTTTCCGATGAAATAAAACTATCTATGACCAACTTTTCGATAATTCGTCGTAAACTCTTCATTATTAAATCAAACTGTTCATATTGAGTAAAGTCAATGAGTGGATTTCTATTATTCGACAACAGTATATTCAACAAATCACTATGAATTTGATCAAATTCTTCGATCGATTTTATCTGACTCACATTGACATCTTGATAATTTTCTACGATATTCAGAAATTTTTCATATTGTTTTTCTGCTTCGGTTGTTAATAAATCTCGTACAGCTACTAAAAATTGCTCTCTGTTATATTATGTTTAATAATAAAATGATCGAAAACTAAATAAAATAGATTAATAACGTTTGATTTGTTAAAAAACTGTTTCCTACTAAATTTGATGAGATATACGAATATGACGAATATGTATATATATTAGTGTTCTTGTCATCGAATGATCAACATAAAACCAATAATGGATAGTTTATAAAAATGATATCTATAAACGAACGATGTCGCTCACTGATTTATTTCGAACAATGTGTTCTATGGTAAATAATCGAAGGCACATTGCGAACATAGTGCCTGGAGAGCTTTCGTTTAGTTTTACATAGCATAGGGAAATCAAAACGAATAAAGTTTCTCAAATATGACGACCAATTGAATTACTATTAAAGAGACAAATACTTTGTCAAAATGTGATCCAATTCTGAGTGGACAGGTAATCTCCAAGGAGAAAGTTAAAGAGATTAAGAAAATATTTCGGAAAGGTAAATCCTTCTACTTTTCCCGCTAATCGTATGTTCTACATGTGAATACGTTCTATTTAATTAGAATCATTGCATTTCGTCAATAAACACAATTCATTTTCATATCGTGCAATTCTTTCTTTCCCTTTTCAAAACAAGTCATGTTTCTTCATGTTAAACTTAAGATGAAATACTCAGGGCCAGCAGTTGCAGAATTCAGAATTTTGTACTTACGTGTTTATGATGATGATGTGAGTTGAAAGAATCTAGAATTCTAGTACTATTTGCATTGCTGATACATAATTCTCTACAAAGTTCTGCTGGTAGATACACAATTCTGCATTTGATTTCATTTGAAGAAGGTTATACAAGGTTTGATGAAAGCGAATAGGATTCTGATCAGAATTCTGAAGCAGCATTTGATGCGTATGTAAGCACCTTATGTGGTAGTTGCTATCAAACTTGACATATATTGCAAATAGAAATAATGACACAAAATTCTGAATTCTGCTTAGTAAGAATTCTGCAGATCCTCGATTGATAATATTTATTATTCGTAAATATATAAAAACAAACGAGTCCAATTAGATTTTGAAGTTGTCATATTCGTTTATTACTTTCTTTTTTATATTTTATTTTATTTATAACATAGTAAATATTGCAATCAGCGTGAAATAAAAAAGAAATAAAGCAGAATTTTTGTTTCTATTTTATGAGAAAAAAAAAATTTTCAGATGGCTGCACTTAAAATCAAACGATGTTTCAGTTTATTTTTCTTTTTCACATCGAAATTCCGATCAGGTCATTTTATTTTATCGCATTAGTAATACTCTCGCTAACATTTTTAATGCTTCATTTTTTTCTTATCAACAGTAAGTAATAATGCAAATTATTCGATGTTTTTTAAGTATTAAAAAAACTGAGCAGAGGAGAGAAATAGGTACGTATTTTTAATGAAGTTTTTCTTTCCCTCGTCGACATTTATTTGTTCTCACTCAGAGAATTCCTTTTGTACACATATCTTACAAATATAAAGATTTTCTCTTTGCTTATCAAATAATTCGTTTGAATAACAAATTAGAATATTAACTATTGATCTTAAAATAGCAAAAAAGAGAATAAAATGATAAGTGAAAGTCGTAAAGAGTGAACTTGACAAAGATACCACAAAAAAAAGTCATTAGTCATCTTGTATTGTGTGTACTTTCTCTCTTCTCTTTTTTTTTGTTGAAATATATTTATTTCCAAATAAATCACTGACTTTAATCGTTCAGCAAGTTGTCACTATCTTCATCAATGAAAACATCAAACACGTCTGTTGCCACGTTTAATAATTATCAACATGATCATATGCACCAGATTTAAATTGTTTAAAGAAGAAACATACATAGAAGAGGAAGGAAAAATGCTCTCTCATTTCTTTTTGATTATCGTTGAGTACGCAATTATCGAGTTTCAATTGTGTGAATACGTGTCTACGCTACTGAGCAGTGATAAGATGAGAGACAGTATGAGTCCGAACTAAATATATATTTTTTCTTCTTCTTTTTCTTTTTTTGTTTCGTTGTGTCGCTTGAGAGTGCAATTCTAATGAGTAGTAGTACGTCAAGTGTATTGGCAGCACCGAGCTAATTGAATGTCGAGTACATCTCTATATTCGTATATTCGAACTGTCAAAATAACATTTCACAATGATTTTTCATGCTGAGATCAAAGAGATAAATATTCTACCGATATTGCATAAACCATCTAAGCAAGTTATACTTCACAAAGATCATATCTTTTGACTTCTATATGTGCACGCATACAAGCTGGTAGTTGCACTTTTCTTTATTCTTTATTCTTCTTCTTCTTCTTCATTTTTTTTTCGTGCATATAGATAGTCCTGTGAATGAGCACGCATGTGCCTTGCTCGATGATATTTTTTATCTAAACTTTAACAAGTCACACGCACGTACACGTACATATATCGCATATGGTCGATGCCAAACAATTATTCATGTTCGTTTGTTCGCCTTTTTTTCTTCTTCTATTTTCATGCTTCTTTTATAAAGTCAAGGCCTTTTTTCGTTTCTTTTTCTTCACTCAATTGTTTATCCTAGATATCTATTCTGAGTTCAATTATTCGCTAAGCATAAATCTTATATACACACACACATACGTATTGATCTGTCTGAAGTTTGAAATAGAAAATTGAAAAAAAAATTGTAATTACACCATAGGTACTTCAACTTTCTTTATTTCTTTTTTTTGTGACACATGCATAGTCATCGTTAGAGAACGAATGAAAAAGAGACTGAAAGGGGAGGAGGGAGAAGCAGAGCGAGAAAGAGAAAAAGAGAGAAAAAATATAATGAAAAGGTGAACTTTGTTTGAGAAAAAAAAACCAAGAAAAAAAAACCGCCGACCTCCTGTTAGTGTCATACGAACGCGTCCAATACCAATTTTACAATGAGAAGTAAGACAAAGAAAGAAAAGTATTAGACCGTGTACATATATACATATGCATTAAAACATAATGGCAATGGCATGGTACACTTCTCTTCCGGTCATAAGTATGTCGAATCTGGAAAAAAAGACAAACGAAGAAGAAAGAATAGAAGAAGAAGAAGAAAAAAAAGAAGCCGAGAGAATAAGAAAGGGAGAAAAAAGGTTATTGACCGGTACCTGCAGACAAAAAAAGGCAAAAGTAGAAAAAAGAATGACAGGAAGGAAAGAAGAAATGAGTTTTATATACACCCATATATTACAAATGGATACTCGAGGTTTGCGTCTCATCTTCGTTTACCCCTCGATGCGTCTCGGCTTCTCTTTTTCTTTTTTTTCGTATTCTGCTAAAAAAACCCAACATTCTAGATGAAGAAGAACAAGAAGAAAATGTCCATACCCATTCATTCATCTATCGTAAAGTTTGGCTAGTGTGTACTACGCGTATTACTATGAGTCGCTATTCTACTCCCACCCCCCTCTCTTTTTTTCTTTCGTTCCATTCCTTCAATATTGTCTTCGTTATGACGTTTACTCAGTTTGTTCTGTTCTCTCTTTCTCTCTGGTATTCGCCATTCTTAACTACTATTATACGCTATGCTCGCATAATAATATCTACATTCTACGCACACATACGTACACACACACACACACGTTTTTCATCTTCTCATCTTACAACACGCTTGTCTGTACATTGATTATTATCGTCGTCGTTGTTGTTGTTGTTGTTGTTGTTTTTGCTTTTCTATAGATACAAAAAAGCAAATGCGAGAGCAGAGGCGAAAGAACGCGAGTTTATGCAATTAATCTTCATTCGTTTAATTTTCTTTTTTTTTCATTTTTTATTTAAGATTGTCTATAGTAATGCCAAGTGTCGAATCGAACTCTTCGTATTCATCATCAAATTCATCGACATCATCTCTATCATCTCCTCGCGCACTTTTAACTGATCTAAGACGTCAACAACAACAACAACAAGCACAACAACAAACGCAACAACAAGCAATACAAAATCATCTTCATTATCCACAACAAGGACGTTTTCAAATGAAAACAACGACGAGTAATACACCGTCATTAACTCAATCACATGTATGTGTCACGCGTTATAAAACCGAATTATGTCGACCATTTACCGAAACTGGTAAATGTAAATACGGCGATAAATGTCAATTTTCACATGGAATCAAAGAACTTCGAGTTTTAATGCGTCATCCAAAATATAAAACGGAATACTGTCGAACATTTCATACGAGTAAGACTTTTGAGAGTTTGTTTTATCTTCTTAAATGATCGATCGATCGATCGATTGATTATTTTATAGCTGGTTATTGTCCGTATGGTCCTCGATGTCATTTCATTCACGATATTCATGAAGCACGAACGAGTACAAATTCAAATTCAACGGATTCAAACGATCGACGACATTCCGATGCTCGAACGAATCAATCGATATCGAAATCGACGAATAGGTAAATTTATAAATATTTATGTTTTATTTGATTTCATTTCTGTTTGTCTTCAAATAGAACTCGTCTCAACAGTGATCACGCCAATGTATCTTCTTCCTCCTCGTCTCATCTAAACCAAAATTCAAATTCATCGAAATTTCCTTTTTCATTCGATGAATTCAATCAATTTCTACTTTCATACGGGACTGGTGATGTATTTCAACAGCAATATCAACAAATTGATCAAACACAATTACCCCAACAACAACAACAACAGCAGCAACAACATCAGGACTATTATCCGTCTATACTATCAACAATGACAAATTCGTTAACACCTCGTACATTTTCATCATCATCATCATCGAATAGCAGTGTAACTCCACAGTATCTTTAAGACTCGTCAATATTAACGAGCTTGTTTTCTGTTTTCATTCACCGTCCGTTCATTTGCTCTCGTGCTCTATTATTATACATAAGTTATACATAATAATATATCTATATATATATATACGTAAATGTTCTTGGTTTCTATCGTCGTCTTCTTCTTCTTCTTTTTTTTCTTTTTTTCTTCTTCGTCTCTTTTTTTTATTTCATTCAGACAAATTGACGAAACGGTGCTGTACTTATCCTCTGAAGACATGTCTTATCGTACGTATGATATTTCAAGCAAAAAAAAAGAAAACTGTCGATACATATGCGTATGTGTATCTCGTGAGAGAGAGAGAAAAAAAGCGAATGACATCAATTTGAATTGATAAGCATGCTCTCAGGTTTTTTTACTTGCTATTCAAGAGGCAAAAAAAAGTAATAATAATAAAAAGAAAATATGAAATAAATTTTTGAACAAATATTTATTTGAAAGTCACTTGTCGAGAAAGAAAAAAAAA
>Ga0209930_1001647_pt1 | contig 32703 bp, 42 predicted proteins | sample ThiBiot_500_biof_2_FD_183948 | JGI IMG/M metagenome (GOLD analysis project Ga0209930, IMG submission 183948) | Wastewater bioreactor microbial communities from Cape Town, South Africa - Thiocy_cont_500_biof (SPAdes) | ecosystem: Engineered > Bioreactor > Thiocyanate-remediating >... | reverse complement strand
TTCGATCGCTTCACAGCCTTATCTGCCCGATGATCGCTACGATCGAGATGTAATTATTCGAAGGATTTTGTTCGATTTCAAATTAAAAATTGTTTTTTACTTTCATTTGTAGCCAACTGAAACTCCTACAGAACAGGCTTTAATACCACAGAACGGCGACGAATCGCAATCAAATCGAGTTGAATCGTCGGAAGATCTTCGCGACCAAAACTATATGTCCATGGAAAGCGTAGTTCGTGTTTTTGTTTCGTTAAATAAATAAGTGATATCACCCTTTTTTTTTAATTTCAGTATCAATGTGGTCATGTGATGAAAATGCTTCTAGATGAAAATAGAGTCTCAGTGGACACAATTGATCTCAGTAACTCGACAAATACGTGATCAAAATCAACACAATCGAGTTGAAATAGGAAAAAACAATGTGTGATTCGTTTTCATAGTCTAAACATGTACATTTTTATGTGATTTGTACCGTCGTTTTCTTTCCTTTTTTTTACAATATATAAATATACATATAAAACTCCATCCATCTTTAACAATCAGTATTGAAAAAAGTACGTGCTCGTATAGTTATATACTTTTCAAGGTAGTTCAAATGCCATAGAAGCACTTGTATAAGAAGAGAACTTTTTTTTTCTCATGCGGAAGAGAATATGAAAAAGAAATCGAACCAATCAAGACTTATACCTATATAAACTTGAATATAACTGTATACATACATAAGTATTCGAAGGTATTTTGAGTTCGTATTCGAATGATGGCGATATTCAGAGTGATCTTTTTATGTTTAATTATTTCTTCGATATGTAAGTGAATAAAATTAATTTTCAGACGCAAAAAAATGTTTGTTCTGCAGATGTTGACGCACGTTCACGACGAAAACGACGACAACTATCCGCATCGAGTTATTATATCTCGAATGTAAATCCGTACTCGACTTCGTACAATCCAACTGCGCCGTTAACATATCCATCAGGTTCCTATTATAGTGCGCCAGGCTATGGCTATCCGAATACAGGCTACAGTTCAGATCGCCCTTATGATTCGACTGCCTACGGATCAGGATACAATACTCAATATCCTTACGGGTCAAGTCAAACTTATCAATTTCAGAATTTAGGTAGTACATACGGAAGTGGATTTTATCAAGGCGATACATCGGGTTTATACGGATATGCTATGGCTGGTTTTAATAATCAATATCCGAATTGGAATCAAGGAAATAGTATTCAATATTATACAGGTGGAACAGGCACTGGCTTGACGAATACAGGTTATACATGGTATCGATCGGCTTTCAATAATCCATCGCAAAGAGGAGTTGCACCAGGCGGAGTAGGACCAATGCCGGGAGGTAATCCTGAATTTAATCAACCACCTTTACCACCTCCGCCACCATCATCATTGCAAAATCAACCTGCTGGATTCAATCCGCCGATTCTTATGAAAAAATCAGCTTCCAAAAGTTCAAGACGCAAATGAGCTGACTTGACTATCGAATTACTTTTCCGTTCTTAATTAAATTCATGTTTTTTGACAAAATATTGATTCTCTTAAATGAAAAATCGTTGCTTTTTTTTCTTCTATTTGCTATGATTAAAAAAAATGTTCTTTTTAACAATATTTCAATTTATTCTTTGAGTACATAAGGTGGCATTTTAACAACCAGTGCATGAGAGAAGAAATCGGCAATGTTCTCTCATCGGCAAACTGGCCCAAGAAAAAAAAGTGCAGAAAGATTGAGAAAGAACAAAAAAAACTGTACGGATGCATATGAAATCTGTATGATTATGTTTATTATTGCCTTGCTTGCAGGCATTCGAGGGAGAAAGAAAAGAAGGAGAACGAGAATATTGATGAAAAGTCTATTACGTTCGACAGAAGTATACATTCTATGTAACTACATCACTATGTACAGGATAAAAAAAACGACGGAGAAAGAGAAAAAAAGAGTGTTGATGTGCTATTACTTATGCATTAAGATGAACTAGTACGACGAGTAAGAAAAAAGAAACAGTAGAAGAATAGTGCGCGAGAGAAAGAAAAGTCTCGATTATTTGATTGAATTTATCAAGCATGACCTTTAGTTTTCAACTCTGATATTAAACTGTCAAACTGCACTTCATATTTCTCTTTTTCTTTTGTTTTTTTATAGATTTAAAACACGATAAAATGCAGTGGAGTCATATAATTCTTATTGGCCTTCTTCTTCAATCGATATTTATTCTCGGTTCGTACAATATTTTAATTTCAAATAGAAATTCATTTCAATTCAATTTAGATACTGATGCAAATGTATATCGTCGTCGTCGTCAACGACGTCAAACATCAGGATCCTTATACGGCACAAATGCGTATTTAGGTGCAAGTGCTCCAGCTGGTTTTAACCATCCAGCTAGTTACAATATCAAAGGTGTTCGTTTGAATAATGCTGATGCTCGAGGAGGTCTCAATGGAAATCCTCTTCTTTCATCATCATCATGGAACGGAGGAATTCCATTGAAAAGTGTCGATTCAAATGGAGAACCACGACCACAAATTCAACAAACTTATGGAACCAACGATGAAACAGTATTAAATCATTATTTTAGTGGTAATAGTTTTCCATCAGGCAGTTTAAATAATCAATTATTTCGTGATCCTAATGGAAATTTTCTTCCAATGGGCTCATCATTTTATTCGCAACCTAATTTTCAACAAGCTTTTCCACTTAATCCCAATCAAGATATCTACGGAAGAAATACCAATAATCAATTACGTAACAGTAATAGTTACGGTGGACCAATGGATTCAAATACTTATAGTGGATCATATGGTAATAATCGAAATAATCTTGTGCCAGACAGTAATACGTATAGTGGTTATCAAGGCACTCCTGATAGTAGAAATCGCTGGCCGAATAATAACAATTACAACAATCGACATAATACCTATGGTGGTAATTCGTATTACCCAAATCGAGATACAGGTTATAACTATAATTATAATAATCGATATGGAAATCGTTATTTCAATGATAGCCTTCGTTTATCAACATCAATTGGATTATTAATTTGTTCCTTTTTACTCAGTTCAATGCTCTCATATTTTTAAACTGAAACAATCGTTTTCCAATTCTTTTCTTTTTATAATCATGTTTTTTTCTTCTTCTTCCTTTTTTTTTCTCATACAATAACTAAAATTTGATCTCAAGGTGTCAACAGAAGTATCGTATTAATCACTAAAACAACAATTATCTGAAAAGCGTTTCATTCTTTGTTGAAATCTACTCGACCTAAACTTGATCGAGAAAAAACAAATCTCGAGAATTCTGGTGATTAGTTAAGTTTTATTTATTTTTAGAATTGTTCACTTAGAAAAATGAAAGGGAAGTTAAGTGAAAAAGTAAGCAGAAAAAAAGAAATGTTTGCATATGAAAAATGAGATGTTGCCATTGGCACGAAAATATACTCTTGAATCGTCTGTATTACTTTTTATACAGTTCGGTTTGTTCTCTCTTCATTAATTTCGAGTGAAAAACGGGGTTTGTCTCTCCATACTACTTCAGTTTTTTTCTCTTTTTTTTTTTATAAATGTCAATCATTTAGCGATGACAACGTAAAATATAAGAAACAGAATAAAGAAAAAAGTGGTTGTCTTGCTGTGTCAACGAAATCGAAATTACAAAGTCTCCGTCTCCGGATAATAATCCATTTTACGGTCTATTTTTACAATTTTGTAAGTAAATATCTCGTTAAATGAAATCCTAGTTTAACTTGAATGTTAATCAACAATGTTGATGGATTTCATTTCGTATTCAAATGAAACTTAATTCTATCCGATCACATCTCATTTTTCATTATTAACTACAACTATTGAGTGAAATACGTTTATTATTGATTGATGTAGAAAATAGTTAAGAGAGAGAAAAAAATACTTGTCAAGCGATATGATCATAAATATCAAGAAAAAAAAGCCAACAAATGCTTGTTTTTTCTTCTTTTTTGACATGTTTAGTTCTCATTAAAATTTATTTATTTTCAGTTCGATTATTTATTCAAATCATGCTATCAGGCAGTATATCAATGCCTGCCACAGCAACATCTAAGCGTCGTGAAACAGCACAAACAAACATGACGTTACGTTCGAAAAGTCAGCCATCGGCAGAAAATCGTTCGAGTTTTTTCGTTGCGCCTACACAACCTCCAAATAATCCGATGCGAAATTTCTTCGCTAATCTTCTTCAATTAACACCCTATCGTTATACTTCAACATTGAACAACGTAACGAACCGATCGAAGATCTCATCAAGTTTAAGTACAACAGTTCAAAGTGATCGATCATCGAAAAATAAACACGCTTATCATCAGTCGATCGTGTCAAGTTTTAGTCTTCGATCAGCATGTGAAACTCGAGTAAAACACACCGAAAATTATTATTTTCATTCTCTTTTTGCTTCTAAATTTATTAGACACCTCCAACAAAATTAACAATTCAATTCCGACGCGTAGGAAATCTTATTCGGTTTGCAATTTATTGGTGTAATTTTGCCCGAAAGAAGTAAAATTCTTTGACTTGTTTTTTCAACGAACGGATATGTTCGATTTCCTTTCGATAGAAATCTTGCACGTTCATCCGACTATCAATCGTATTTGCAATCAGCAACTCCCAAAGAAAAATACATGTTCGATAAAGCACAGTTCAAAATTAAATCTGTAAGATCGAATACGTTGACTTTCATCATATTTCTTTTCTTCTTAGTCTGAAATTTTGCCAATGGTTCGAGAATTTTTCGAACAGCCAACTAATCAACGTGATTTAACTCATGTTGATCAAGTAATAAAAAAAAATAAAAATAAAACTATTCAATTTAAAATCATCGAATTTAGATTCAAACTTGTCTCAATGACGTCAAACCATTTTCACGTCTGCCAAAGAAATTGCAACATCAATTATTACAAAAAGCTTGGTATGAATGGTAAGGCAATCGATTTCATTTTCTTAATTCATAATGAATAATCTATAGTTATCCAGAACAACGAACGATCATTCGTCAAGGCGAACGTTCGAGTTGTTTTTATATAATTCTATCTGGTTCAGTCATTCCGACTTATAAACGAGCAACTGATGGCACAATCGAAACATTAGATGTTTTAAAACGTGGATGTACATTTGGAGTAAAGATTGTTTTGTTTCAATCGATTTCAAATATGAAAATCGTTTTATTTTCTCAGGAAAAAGGTTTAATGACAGATTCAACACAAAGTTTTACGATTACAACAAGTACACCCGTCGAATTGATTGCTCTTTGGAAAGATGTAAGAGATCATCGATGAGTTGAAACACCGATTTTATTTTTCTATTTGTATTTAGGATTTTAAAGCGATCTATATGACAAACGATCGACAATGCAGTGTTGATGATCTTCGATTTTTAAAGTATTTCGAAACGAAAAGCAAAAATTAAATCTCCGTTTTTTTTTCTTTTAAAGAACACAAGTACCGATCTTACACGGCTATCCAGTCGATCGTTTATACGAAATACCGAATGCAATTCAACATTGCCATTTCAGGTAGAAATATTCAACTGAATTCTTGAGTCACGCTATGATATCTGTAGAGCATCGGAAGTTCTTGCTAAAGATTCTCGACGTATGAAACATATCTATGTTGTAAAAAAAGGCGCGTTGTCTATTTGGAAACGCTTGGATCCGTGTGGACCCAATCGAGAAATGAATGCGGACTCTTGTGAACAAACCAATCGTAGGTTTTCATGAGAAAAATAAATGAAAAATTTTGCTTTTCGAATAGTTAATAATAATGATGATGAAGCAACAGGTGATAATCAAACATTATTCTCTGAAATTCAATTAAGTGGAGACACAAATGAATCTCTCTCGAATATGAATTCTCTTGATGCTGATTTTCGTTTAACACGTTTACGTCGTTCGCCTACGGATGATCAACGTTTATCATCGGCCTCATCTCGCAGTGTTCTGCCTGATGCCAAAGTATTTCATTTGATTGAGAAATCTGTTCGTTTCTTATTTCAAATTCTCGAATAGAAATTTCCGGGTTTAATCGATAAACGAGATCGATTACAATTAGTTGATTATGATACATTATCAAATCATAGCAATCAAACAAAACCAATATTAACCAAACGAAATCAATCGGCTCAACGAGTAAACTTATTTTCAATCATTGATTCATTTCTTCATCGAATTCTAGATTTCGAATAAACAAAAAGCAATTCTACCAGATAAAAAAACATATGTCCATGTCAAAACTCTACACGAAGGACAACAATTCGTACGTTTTGCAATTATTTATCAACGAAATCTATAGTTTGCCTTTGTTCTTCTTAGGGAATAGTCGATTTACTATTTCCCAATCAACCTGAATTAACATTAGTTGCTGATGAATGCGAATGTCTGTTGTTGAATAAATCGTTATTTTTACAAATGGCATCCGATCAATACAAACAACATATTCGTCGAAGTGAAATACCATTTCCAAACGATTCAATTTTCTACAAAACTTATCATTCGAATGAAATTTGGAAACGTTTTTCGAAACAAGTTCATCTCGATGCGTATGCACGAGTTAATCAACATCATCCACAAAACTTAAAATATTCGAGAAGTCGACCTGAGCAAAAACAAGCACCTCTACAAACGATACTCGTTGGCGCAGCTTGATTTTCATAGACAAATAGCATATTCGAAGCTTTTTTTCTTTTACTGTATTAAATAAAAAGATTATACGGCGACCAAAAAAAACTCTAAATCATTTTGCAATACCTTTGAAGGAGATTTTTTTTGTATGCATACGTGTGCGACCTCTGCGAGTTCGAATGAGTAGTGTTTTTTTGTTTTTTTGGTTAGTCACCGAATCAATGAATATGTATGTATACGGACATTTTATTTTATTTATTCTTCTTCTTCGACTATCGAGAAAGTAGTAAAAAGAACGAACGAAAGAAATTTTTCGGTTTTTATATGATATTTGTTTTTCTTGACTCTGCTGCTGATGATGAGAGAAAATGTGTGAATCATTTCATTCTTGTCGTCGTTTGTTATTCTTTTTTCTTGCATCTGTCACCTAAATTCATTTGCATTTCTAGAAATGGATGAACAACTAAAACGATTAGAAACATTAACCAATCGTCTCGAATCCGTTATTCGTCAACTTCCTGCAGTAAATAATACGCATGAAAATGGTGAATCAACAGATAGTATCGATAGTTCACCGGTCATTCGTGATTATGAATCATTAATCAATGATTCATTGAAACCATTTATTGCTGTTTCACAAAAAATAGGTGGAGATCTAACAACGATCAATGAATATCTTACACGGCTTTTTAATGCGCAACAGCAATTCTTAAAACAAGCGGTACAAAGTCAAAAACCGAATGATCAACAACTGATGGACGCAATTAAACCTCAATCGAATGAAATCGAAGCTATAACTTGTAAAAACTATTCATTTTATGTATTGTTTTTTTTCTAAAAATATTTTTATTTAGCATTTACAAGCAAAAATCGTAAATCGACATTATTCAATCATTTATCAACGATTTCCGAAGGCATTCCCGCTCTTGGCTGGATTCTTATTGCGCCAACACCAGGTCCTCATATCAAAGAAATGACCGATGCCGCACAATTTTATTCGAATCGTGTATTAAAAGAATTCAAAGATAAAGATTCGACACATGTCGAATGGGTTAAATTATGGTCGAAAGTATTAAACGATCTTTATACATATGTTCGACAATATCATACAACAGGTTTAGCTTGGGCAACTCTTGGCAAGCGTGATTTCAATGCAGTAAATACAACATCAGCAGCTAAACCTGCTCCTGCTGCTGGTGGTGCACCACCTCCTCCTCCACCTCCACCGCCACCACCACCGATGTTATTCGATGCTGTTGCAACTCCAGCATCGTTGGATGATGGTCGTAATGAATTAATGAATTCGATCAATGCACTTGGACAAGGTGCAACATCTCATTTGAAAAAAGTACCGGATTCACTTAAGACACATAAAAATCCTCAATTAAGACAATCGTCAGGTAAATATACAGTGAAATTTGAATATTTAATCGTAAGCAATCATAAACTTTTAGAAAATTCACCTGCGAAAAAAGGTTCACCGCAATTTATCGATGGTAAACCCGTTGTTCCACCTAAACCTGGCAAATCTTCCGTTTCTCAACCGGTTCTTAAACCTCAAGTAGCAATTCGTTTCTATTTTCTTCTTCTTTCCATACGCATTTATTTACTGTTTAGACGGTCACTGGTCCAACTGTAGCTGCAGGTGGTACACCGAAATTAGCTTTAGAAGGTAACAAATGGTTAGTTGAATATCAAACAGGCAAACATGATCTTCGTATAACGGAAACCAATATGAAACATAGTATTTACATATACAAATGTGCTAATTCAACGATTATTGTCGAAGGTAAAGTGAATTCGATTGTTCTCGATCAATGTACTAAAGTTGGCGTTCAATTTACATCGGTCGTTTCGTTAATTGAATTTATTAATTGTAAAAGTATGAAAGCACAAGTGATTGAACGTGTACCAACGATTCAAATCGAAAAAACCGATGGTTGTCATATATATTTATCTTCGACTTCACTCGACACCGAATTCATCACATCGAAATCATCAGAAATGAGCGTCAACATTCCATTTGGCGATAGTGAATACAAAGAATATCCCATTGCTGAACAATTCAAAACTTATATTCAAAATGGTAATCAATTGGTTACTGTTGCTAATGAATCATCTGGTGTTTGAGTGCAATTAATCGATTAACCATTCTCCATTTTTATCGATCTTATTTTTTTTTCTTATTTCAAATCGAAGTTTTAAACTCATGTATGTTTCTCTTTTCCATAGATTGCATGTGATTAATCAGTTACTAACATAAAACAGATCTGCTTTATAATACGTAAATAAATAAGGATAAAAAATATACTTTTTTCCTTTTCTACGCACACCTATAATGTTGTTCCCTCGCGGTGAATAGAAAAAAAGCCAATCTTTTAGAAAAATAGATTATTACTGGATGATAAAAATGACGAAAGAAAAGAAAGAGCCAAGTCAACCATATATATATATTTATATAAATAATATATACTTGAAATACAGTTGATTGTGAGTTAATCAAGAAACTAACAATCATGCAATTCGAAACATTCTATCAAACAGTGAATACATTTGGTCGTTATCAAAAATGGAAATATTTTTTTGTATGCTTAACTTATATGTTACCACCGATTATGGTCTATACATGGACATTTACGGCTGCAACACCGTCATTTCGTTGTCAATTATCGACGAATGAAATGTTAGAATATGCTCAATCAAAAATGACCTCACAACACTATTCAATTCCGAGTGAATCTCAGTGTCAACAGTATAAAAGTCGTATTTCGTTGGCTGAATGTCAACGTTGCTATCAAAGTGTAAATAAAAGTCGATCTGTGAATGGATTTACTGAACCGTTAATACCCTGTGAACATTTCATTTTCGATCGAACTTATTATCAATCGACATTAGTTGAAGAAGTTCGATTATGTTCTTTTGTTTTTCTATTAAATTAAAATCAATCTTTTCGAAATTTTTAGTGGTCAATGGTTTGCGATCGAGTATCAATCAAAAGTGCCGTTCAAACCGTATTCTTCTTTGGTTATATGATCGGTTCACTTGTGTTCGGCTATTTATCCGATAAGTTCGTCAATGAAATCATCGAAAAGAACAACGAGAGAAATATTTTTCATTTGTATTTAGATTTGGCCGACGACCGATCATGGGCATATCGTTTGTCATTATTTTTGTAGCGAGTTTTCTATGTGCATATGCGCCTCAACAACAATTAGGCTTTGATATAAGTTATTCTTTGTTTACATTCGGTCGATTTTTACTTGCATGTGCTGGTCGAGGCATTGCTCTCACTGGATTTGTTATAGGCGTTGAACTTGGTTTGTTTGTTTGTTTTGGCACGATGAAATTCATTTTTTGAAAGGCTTTTGTTTTTCTTTTAGTTGGACCAAAGCAACGTCTGTTCACGGGAATTGTTATCGAATATTTTTTTGCTTTCGGAGAATTGATTCTTCTAGGATTTGCTTATATCTTTCGAACATGGCGATGCTTACATATAGCTCTAGCATTTCTATCGATACCATTTCTAGGTTTTTATTTGTAAGAAAAGAATATTGAAATGATTTTCTTTTTTCGTGCATACTGAGAAAATCTTTGTTTCGTATAGTATTTTACCTGAAAGTCCACGTTGGTTGATTTCCAAAGGTGATTTTACAAAAGCAGAAAAACTTCTTCGAACAATAGCTCAAGTCAATGGAAAAGATTTCGATTCGATTGCTTATGAACAATTAGTTAACACGGAGAAAATTGTAAACATCGTTTTTGTTTCTATTTACTAAAAGAAAACCAATTTTTTAGAGAGCGACACATCAACCAGTGCACAAACATGGATGTAGAGATTTATTTCGATCGAAAGTATTGATTATTATTATGATCAATATGTCGTTTCAATGGTAAATCTTTATTTAATGATGATTCTGATTTCATTGCGTTAGTCATTAGGTTTGTACAAAATCTTGTATTTTACGGCATTTCACAAAATACCGGTATGTGTAAAAATGAAAAGATTCGATTTTGACAAATGACGTCAGTTCGTTTCTGTTGATTTAGGTGTTTGGTTAGTAAATCCTTACATATCATTTGCTGCTGGTGCTCTAGTCGAAATAGTTGCATATATCGTCGCTCATCTTGTTCTCAAACGTTATGGTCGAAAGACAACTTATGGCTCGTTTGTGATTGGCTTTTCATTATTCGCTTTTCTTGCAATACCAATTCAAATGTTAATGATAAAAAATAGTCGTGGACAACGTGGTCTAATGTTTATAGTTTATGTGATGTTGAAATTTTTTGCATCGGGTTCATATGCAATCATATATATTTATGCAAATGAATTATTTCCGACATCGATTCGAAATACTGGAATCGGTATTTGTTCGATGATAGCTCGATTAGGTGCCATTGCAGGAACGTTATTCAATGATCGTTTAGTAAATTCTCTTGTTGTTATTTGGATTGAAAATAATCGATTTGTTTTTTTTTCAGACTCGAATTTGGTTACAATTGCCTATTTTAGTATTTGGTGTTATTTCTATACTTGCAGTTGCATTTGTATCGATTTGTCCGGAGACATTTAATAGACCTTTACCTCAATCAATTGACGAAGTAGAATTAGTAGGTTTAGCAATGTAAGTGAACTGAAATTTGATGGAAATTAGATTTTAAAACTCTATTTTAGTCACACAAATGCATCAAGACGATTGAGCCGAATACAAGTTGATGCAAACCTTTCTGACGAGGAACGCCTTCGTTTAAATCAATAATTTCTCTGTTTATTTATAAAGCAAAATAATAAAACAAAAAAAAAACGCTTAAGGCAAACATAAGAAAATCAAAATTCGTTGTTGTCATTCGTGTTATTTTCGAGGAAGCAATGCGTAGACATTTAGAAAACATATAAAGCTAGAGTAAAAATAATGTTGAACAAGACACAGTTAATTAAATTGACTGTATTAAAATTCGTTGCAAATGATGATATAGAAATATCCACTGTGGTAGTAGAAATGATGGTTGTCGATGAAACTCCTCCTGGTGGTGTTCCACCTGTTCCAGGTGTATTTCCTCCTGGTCCCGATCCTCCACCACCACTACCGCCAGCGTCAACTGCATCGGGCGTTGCACTTGAATTGACACCTAATACTATTGCTCCTGTATAGTTCGTAAGAGAATTTTGAGAAACAGTTATCAATGTAACTGAACCATTCGCTGAAGCATAAATAGTATCTTCAGAATTAAGTGTTCGTGTTATTGTATGATTCGAATAGGGTGAAAGCGTTGCAACGTAATCGGTAAGCGAATCATTGAAAAAGAATTGACCGGTATGTGAAACATGTCCACCAGAATATGTTCCACTAACATTACTAATAATTGTTGAGCCAACATGTACTTTGACATGCATATGAGTAGCACGACCGCTGTACCATCCTGGATAAATCGTATCAAATACTGCAATACCATTAGAATTTGTTAATGCAAGACCTATTCAATTGAATTCGATTAAAATATATAACAAATCAAATATTGAATTACCTCGAAAAAATGTTTGATTATCATTGCCACCAGCTGAATTTCCTTGACTTGCAGCAATATAATGTGAATAAATACCAATAGCATCACAATGCCAAAGATCAACTAAAACATTAGCAAGTGCTGAACAGTTGTTCGTATCGATAACTTGAATCTGAAGACGAAAAGGAATGCCTGGTTTTCCGTCCCTATTTCAATGAATAAGAAAAAAAAAGAACGAATGTTTATAATTGAAGATAATCGTGAGTACATACGTTATGTTTTGTCGAATAGTTGCATTCCAATAATAAGGTCCTTCAGTAGCTTGCGGTGTAAGTATACATGTACCTGCACCACCAGTTTGTCGTCTACATCTGGCAGCTAAATGATTGAAAAAAACTATTGAGTACCAAAAATAACACAAAGTCTTACATGATTCGCTACTGGCAGCTGTATGAATAGCACAAATACAGACGAAAATAATCGTGAAATGTTTTGTATACATGGTTGATGAATACAATGAGAAACTGTTTTTGATCCCTCCATTTATATAGTTGTATATGTACTATTTATCAAAACCCTTCAGGTTACAAACACACATTTACTTTTTATGCATAATTACGTCGAATGATTTTTTTTGCTAATGATTCATTTTTATTTAGCCACGAAAAAGTACATCAACCTGCGCAAGGAACGAAAAGAAAAACATCACGTTAGAAAAAACATAACGATATTGTACTCGCAACCGTTTCGAAAGTAAAAAAATGTACTTTTTGAGGTTGACTACTGAAGAGGTGTTTTCAGATTTACATAGTCATGAATCGAAAACAAACTTCTTTTCTATTCTACTGTATATTGATTCACATATAACCTAGTGTTCTCATGCAAATTAATACTGACAGCTTGATTTAACGTCAATCGTTTGTTGTATGAAAGCTTTACATGATTGAATTAGGGATCAATGTTTTCGTAATGATTGTGACCAGGAGAGTGATCGTTCTAGATATAGTCTTCGTCGACTTCGAGGAGAATCTTCATATTGAAGAATTTCAATTGATGGTGATAAGGATATCGAAGCACGTCGTAGTTCTTCATCGACAGTTTTCCATTTTGTGAAATATTCAGTTATTCTTTCGATAATTGTTTCGATTTGATCATCGATTGACCGATTCGTTGCTGATGAATTTATGTGTAAAAGAATTCGATCGATAATATGTTTATATGACATATTATCTGTCGACCAATTTAATTGAAATTTTTCGGAATAAATATTATAAATACATTCACATCTTAAATCAATTTCAATATGTCGATAATGATAAGTGCAAGCGAAAATAATTAATTGACAAGTGCGTTCTTGTATATCAATTGTAAATGTCGGATGACGATGATGATATTTACTTGCTAAATAATCAAGATCATTATCACTAATGATTTCTCTTGCTAAAAGGAAAACAAAAGATTTCAATCAGATAACAGATAGTTTTTTTTACTACCCCGACAAAATTTTTGTGTGTATTGCATTGTAAGTAATATAGATATGCAAATACTAGAGACTATCGGCTCTCATATTATATGTGATAAACAATGTAAATGAAGAATGTAATGCTCTCTCTCTTTTGTTCTTTCTCTTCCTCTCTCATCATGATCATCATATCAAATTTTATGAGGCAGCGTTCTGTTTTTTTTTCGTCTTAATGTATTCTGATAAAAAAAAACAAAAGAAAAATGAATATCTACAAGGCTTTTCTAGAAATGTCTGGAAGTTTGCATAAAACTCCTACTTCTTCGTATATTCGAAAGCTAAAACGGTATAGGTTAGTTCGACACCTGATGCCTATTGACGAAAGAATAATTTCGTTAATAAAATCTGCATTGTTAAATGCTGATCCGAATTGGAAATTTCGTTTGACAAAGACCAAGCTGTTGTTTGTTATTGTTGATCAATGGAAAAATATTCAAACTAAAATCATTTCCATATTTTCGAGTATAAAAACACAAAAATTTCAATAGCTAACCAAACACTCGTTCTTCATTGATACGACGAGAGAAAATGGCTATTTACTCGTCAGTACTTAGAGCATTTTTTGCCTCAGTATTTTTCACGATTTTTCTGTGAGTAGAAAAACAAAAAAAAAAGATTCTTATTTTATTGTTGTTTTTTGTTCAATTTAAAAGTGTTTCGCCTCAAATTCATGCGGCGAATATCTGCTCGACGACAGTCGTCGAGAGAAAAAATGATACTTGCCCTTCGCCATCGAGTTTTAACATCATGCTCGAATATGGAAAAGCGGAAGGCGAATGGAAAATTGATTTCAACGTATGTTTATATTATTTGAATTGTTTTCGATGATAAAACATCGATTCAATTTCTATAGGAATTACGTACACGTAATATAACCACAGATAAGCAAGTTACGGACTATATCCAGTCGAACTCAGCTGACAATATATCTTGTCCTTATCAACGGTAAAATCATTTTCTTAATAATAAATAGAAGAAATCGAATGTTTTGTTTTCTTCAATTTACAGTAAAGTACAACAAGACATTTGTTGCACAGGATGGACAGGTTCATCATGCGATGAACCTATCTGTGATGTTACCTGTGTTAACGGCAAATGTACTGCACCGAATACATGTTCGTGCAGTACTGGTTACGCTGGTGAAGGATGTCAATATCCTCAAAGTTTGTTCTCGTTCATATTATTTTCATATTATCATTATCGTTTGTTGTTAGATGATACACGTCTTGTTAAATGTTTTCGTCGAACTGATTGTGCATCAACATCGTTAATTAGTAATCAATCGATGACAGTTCCTTACTGTTGTGGTACTAAAGCAGGTGTTGCAACATCATCTGCTGATGGTACATGTCGATTATGTACTGAAAATGATGCTGATCTTGCAACAGTTTCATCACAAGTACAACGAGTTGTAAACTTTGCAACATGTGTTCTTTGGGGTCGTGATCATGTTCGAACTTTTGATGGACTTCTGTATGATTTTCTAGGAGTGTAAGTGCAAAAATCGACAAATTTTCAACAACAAAAAAACGTTCTCTACTTGTTAGTTGTCAATATACATTGGTCACTGCAAAAGGTTGCGAAGTTCAAGTGAAAAGTACAAATTGTGATCAATGTTCAACTTGCAGAAAGACTGTTACAATTACATTTAATGGATATCGAATTGTTGCTACTGGTAGTAATATTACAATTAATGGTGTTGCATTAGATGCAAATCAAGGATATGTCAATGGACGTATGTTATAATAGAGTCAATAGAAAATATGATTATTTGATTTTCTATTTTTCAGCAATTTCAATTGAACGTCGATCAGAGAGCACTATTTATATCCGTTACTCAGATGGTCTTCGTGTTAAATTAGAAGGTTTATTATCTGTTTATGTTACTGTGGAACAAACATATATGAAACAAGTGAGAGGTCTTTGTGGAACGTATACAAATCTACTTGAAGATGAACTCCTACTACCTGATGGATCGCTGAGTACATCGGTGACTAATTTTGCTAACGAATGGCGTTCAGATAGTAGTGTAAGTGACATAAAACAAATCGCATCATCAAGAAAAATGTTTATGTTGATTTAGTGTCCAACAAGTTCAGTACAAGCAGATCCATGTGATACATCTGATTTATTAAATGCTGCTGTAAAAGCATGTGGTGTTATTGTTGACCCCTATGATTCATTTCGAATCTGTAGTTATGTTATAAATAATACACTTTCATATGAAGCATGTAAACGTGATCATTGTGCCGCAGCAAAATATGGCAAAGACGCACAACAAGATGCACTCTGTGCAGCATTTGCAGCAGTTGCACATGATTGTGCTGACAGAAGTATTTATGTTTCATGGCGAAAAACAGATCGTTGTCCAAAATCATGTCAAAACGAACGAGTTTATACTGATTGTGCATCGACATATCAACAAACATGTCAAAATTATGGACAAGATTTTGCAAATCTATTAGATCTAACATCGGATTGTGCTCCTGGTTGTGTTTGTCCTGAAGGTACTGTTATTGATTTAGGTCGAAATACAACTTGCATCAAACCTGATCAATGTACTTGTTATTTTCATGGTAAATATTATCTTCCAAGACAAACTATTTCAATTGATTGTAATAACTGGTAAATGCCTAGTCTTTATTATACAATTCATGAATGTCTTTCTCTAGCACTTGTGATGGTGGCTCATGGTCTTGTACAAAGAAATATTGCGCAAGAACATGTTCAGTACTTGGAACAAATCATATTCAAACGTTCGATGGCAAAAGTTATACGATTCGAAGTACATGTGAATATATTTTAGTTCAAGTAAGATACTTGTTTTTTTTATTGTTGTATATTATTATTATTATTATCGATTTTTATAGGAATCTGAGCCAACTGTTGGTCTTTATGTTTCCATGTCGAATTCATTGTCATCAAATTACAGAGATTTAACTGTCAAAGTTAATGAAACACAAATCTATATTAAAGATAAAGTTGTTTACATCAATGAACAAATTCGTACGACATTACCATTTAAAAATAGTTTCGTTAGTGTTACACAAGAAACAACTGTTTTCATTGTTATTTCCGGTAGATGCTTGTTTCATTTTTTTCTTAAAAACAAAAAAAGAAAATGAATTTCTCTCTACAAGGACGTGGCTTTGAAATTCAATTCGATGGTCTTCGTGTTTACATTCGATTAGATTCATTATTTGTTGATAAAACACGAGGTTTATGTGGAACATATGATTTCAATAGTGCAAATGATTTTGTAACACTTGCTTCAATTGTTGAACCAGATATCAAAACATTTATTGACTATTATAAAGTTAAAACAGAATGTACAACACCAACACAAGATAATCCATGTCGATTATATGCTAACGTATGTTCTTTTAACAAACTTCCATTAATTTCTTTTGTAATAATAAATAGAGAGAAAATATTGCACAAACACAATGTGCAATTTTTCGTTCAAGTGTATTCAGCAAATGTTCATCAACTGTTGATGTCAGTCGATTTGTTGAGATCTGTCAATTTGATTTATGTTCAGACGAAAATGCCGATTATCAAGCTTTATATCGTTGTTCGACACTTGCTGCCTATGCACGTGAATGTCGTTTAGCTGAAACGCCAGTCGATTGGTTAAGTGATTCGACAATCAAAGATATCTGCAAAAAATGTCAATACGGTCAATGTACTGGTGGAGCTGCGTATACTGATTGTGCACCGAAATGTTCGAAGACATGTACACAATTAGCAGCTGCCAATCAAACTTGTGTTGAACGAGAATGTATCGCTGGATGTGCTTGTCCAGACAACTTTTATTTAGATGTATCCATTGAAAATAAACCACAATGTGTTGCGAAGAATTCATGTCCATGTTACGATTCTGAAACGAAAACATATACTCAAGCAGGCAAAACTGTTAAGAAACAATGCGGAAATTGGTAAGGATTTGTGTTGGTTATTTCTAATTTGTATTCGTTTTGTTTTAGTTCGTGTTCAGATGGTCAATGGAAATGTGAATCAGAAACATGTGCCAATGAAATTCAATGTCCAGGCAATCAAATCTATTCAACAAATGCTTCATCATGTACGAAAACATGTGATAATATGTATTCGAACTTAGATTGTACAACAACAACTGAAGGTTGTACTTGTCCAACAGGTCAAGTGCTTAGTCAAGACGTAAGTTTGAATTCATATATTCAATAAACGAAAATCTATTTTCCTAGTTAAAAACATGTATCGATCCGAAAACATGTCCATGCCGTTATGCTGGTCGTATTTATGGCCAAGGTGAAATTATTCAACGACGGTGTAGTCAATGTCAATGTGAAGGTGGTAAATGGTCATGTTCAGAAGAAATTTGCGATGCAACATGTTCAGCAACTGGTGATCCACACTTTTTAACTTACGATGGTCTTCGTTATTCGTATCAAGGACCGTGCAAATATATTTTAACACAAACAAAAAATGGAGCTTTTCGTGTTATTATTGAAAATGTGCCATGTGGTACAACGGGTGCTACGTGTGCTAAGAATATTTTCATTAAAACTAATAATATTAATATTGCATTGAAACGTGGTCTTAGTCCAACGGTTAATGATTCACAAATTACTGATTTAGTCTTAGGTAGCCGTGTTTTTGGTGATGTTACATTGATGAAATCGGGTCTATATGTATTCATTATAACACATGATTTCACAATTAAATGGGACGAAAAAACACGTATCTATGTTACTGTTCGATCGAATCTTCAAGGACAAATGGCTGGTCTTTGTGGAGATTTTAACAAAGATTCACGTGATGATACAACGTTTGTTACTTTTTCTTCGTCTTCTTCTTTTATTTGAAGATAATTCATTGATGTTTTATTTCTAGAACTTCATCTGGTGTTCCGGGTACAATTCAAGAAATGGCTGAATCATGGAAAGTTGAACAAACATGTGCTACACCTACAGATCCCGTTCCTGATCTTCGAAATCCATGTGTCGGTCATGACGCACGAAAAGAGTGGGCAGAAAAAGAATGTTCTATGGTTTGTTGAAATCTTCTCATTCGATTCTTATGCTAATCATTATTTTGATTTAAGATTATTGATCGTTCAGACACAAATCCATTTTTACCTTGTATTCAAAATCTTGATAATAACGCATTGGATCAATTCTATCAAACGTGTTTATTCGATGCATGCAAGTATGTATACACGAATATTATCTTTTTCGAATACGTATTATGTTTTTAATTTTAAGTTGTGATCGTGGAGGTGATTGCGAGTGTTTATGTACATCACTTTCAACATTTGCTGATGAATGTCAAAAAATAAATATTCCTGTTAAATGGCGAACACAAGATAAATGTCGTAAGTTTTTATAAGAGAAAGAAACAAAAAATAAATAAATTTAATATTCTTCTTTGATAACAAAAAGCAATGCAATGTGAAAATGGACGAATTTATATGGCCTGCGGTCCAATTTGTCAACCAACATGTCGAGATATTTATTCGAATATTACAGCATACAATTGTACAGAAACAGGTTGTCACGAAGGTTGTTTCTGTCCTTATGGTCAAGTTATGGATGCAAGTGGAACATGTGTTGAACCAGGACTATGCCCATGCATTGATCAAAATATTGTCTATCCAGTTGGCTCGACAGTTGTTCGAAACTGTGAACAATGGTAAATGAATACATTTTCAGAGAATATCGGACTGTTTTTTTTTGTGGTTAGTGTATGTCAAAATGGTACATTTATTTGTATGAAATTACCTAATTGCACACCAACATGTAAATCAACTGAATTCCAATGTAAAATAACGGGTCATTGTATTCCATTGAGTTGGATTTGTGATAAAACACCTGATTGTACAGATGGTTCAGATGAAGATAATTGCAGTATGTTTTCTTTTCTGAATATTTCATTCTATTTGTCAATATTTTAGCATCATGTACACCTGATGATTTCATCTGTAAAAATGGTCAATGTATCAATGGTACCTATCGATGTGATGGATTACCACAATGTCGTGATGGTTCCGATGAAGTCAATTGTAATGTGACAGTGCCATGCACAGAATTCGAATGTGATAATAAGAAATGTGTTCCTAAATCAGCACAATGCGATGGTGTTATTGATTGTTCAGCCAATGGTGAAGATAATTCTGATGAACGTAATTGTAATACAACCGTTTGTGATATCGATAGTGGACGAGAATTTCATTGTCATAATAAGCCAACGGGTAAATGTTTACCAATTGATCGATTATGTGATGGTCACGATGATTGTGGCGATGGAAGTGATGAATTAAATTGTAATTGTACATGTGGTGCAAATATGTTCTCATGTAAATCACTTTGTCAATGTATTTCCATACATAAACGATGCGATGGAACTTACGATTGTAAAGATAAATCTGATGAAGTCGATTGTAAATGTAATCAAGGAGAATATACATGTCAAGGTGGTTACTGTATAAATGCAACGAAATTATGTAATGGATTTAAAGATTGTCCCAAAGGTGACGATGAAACGTATCCTGATTGTTGTAAGTATTATTTTGTTGTTGTTTTTCCTCTCGTTCCTGCATCTTATCTATTTTCTATTCAGATTCGACAACAGCATTGCCAACAACTACAACTACAATTGCAATATGTAATACAGCGACATGTTTAGTTGATGGTGTCGAAGTTTGCATTCCCGAACAAGAAATCTGTGATGGTGAAAAATATTGTGATGACGAAACCGATGAATGTGCCGAAGAATTTCCAAACAATCCAAATTGTACTACGACTCCTGCACCATGTACAGAATTTGTTTGTGATATTACAAGTGAAAAACCATCTGGAACATGTCTCAATAAGACACGTGTCTGCGATGGATATGCTGACTGTTTTGATAAATCCGATGAATCAGCAGCTAATTGCAATTATACAACAACAACAACAATTTCAACTGTTTCACCGACCTTGAGTAATTTTTTTTTGTTTTATTTTCAAAAATATAACTATTCGTTCTATTTTGTCAAGCCACATCATATATCTGCGATGCTGCAATGGGTCTTGAAAATGGTTTAATACCTAGCAGTAGTCTTTCTGTATCATCACAAAAGAACGAAGAAGCAACGATTGATGCTGTTCGAATGGGAAATACACAACTTTGGGTTGCAGCATCTTCTGATTCGACACCTTGGATTGAAATCAGTTTTTCATCAAGTAAAACATTAACTGGTTTCGAAATTCGTGGTACAGTAACAATTATTGACGTTGAATACGATACAAATTCAGAAGAATCCATTAGTTATTCAGAAAATGTTTGACAATCTTTTTTTTGTTGTTTCAATCATATTATTTGTTGACTGTTGAATTTATTTAGTCAATTCGACGAACTCCATCATCAACAGGAAAAACTCGACATTTCTTTGCCAATCCATTGATTGATGTCATTCGAATTCGATTTACATTTAGTCGAGCTGCAACGAACGAAGTACTTTCAGCTCAATTGGAACTTTTGGGTTGTGACGAAGGTGTAACTACTCAACAAACAACATCAGGATCTCCTGTTCCAAGTAGAAATCTTTTAATTTCAAGTTCATCAACGAAATTTCTTCTTTTTTTCTAGCTACATCATATGTTTGTATTGGAGTCGATGTTCTTGCTGCCGACGCTAATACCGAAGGAATTGTTAAAGTAACAGTCAAAGATCAAGATGTGACCGACGAAGTTAAAGCTGATGGTCAAGGAATAGATATAGAAATTGGTCAACTGATATATGTCGAATTTGAAACTGAACAAATTATTGACTCAACTGTTTTTCCATCGGATACAAATATTGAATCTTATACTATTTCCTATCGAGCATCGAATGGTGACATCATAGTGTTGGATCAAGTAATATTCAATCTTATATAAGCATATAAATTTAATTTTTCAAATAGGATCGTACACAATTAGCGACAGATTTCAATCGAGTTAAAACAAATAAGATTATAATTCGACTACGAGCAAAGATCGATGGAAAATCTCCTACTAAAATACGTTTAGCTGTTTATATTTGCGGTGAATTATCAACTGTCGAAACTAGTATGTCACACGTTTGATTTATGATAGAAAAATAGTTCTTTTTTTGTCTTTAGCTACTGAAAGCGAAATAATTGAAACATTAGGTCCTGAAGAGACCACAGCAACAACTTCTGTTCCTGGCACAGCAACTGCAGAATCAAGTATGTAACAAGTTTGATTTATGATAGAAAAATAGTTCTTTTTTTGTCTTTAGCTACTGAAGGAGAAATAATTGAAACATTAGGCCCTGAAGAGACCACAACAACAAGTTCATCTACCATAACATCCACTACAAAGCGTCCAACTAATACTGCACAACATCCATGTATATTAGAGGAAGGTATGAATAACACTCAATATCTATTGGAACCCGAAATCAATGGAGCTCATAAACCATCATCGCCAAACATCAAACCTGGTGGTCAAGGAGTTACATTCCTAACAGATAACGGTTATATTGCTATTACTATTGCCCCAGGAGTGACGCCTATCGTTGAATATATATCGATTGCCAATACAACAATTACAAACGTAATTCAAGTTACTGTTGCCATTGTTGGACAATCATCTAATGCCATACTTAATTCACCTGCAGGTAGCACAGTTGTTACCGGCTTTCCCACTACACCATTACCAGAAAATACAACCTTCATAATTACATTCAAAACAGCCACCAGACAATATCCCGCCAATGTTACATTGTCTATTGTTGCTTGTTTTCATCCTGCATTGACAACTTTTGCTTCTACAAGTAAACTGAAATATAATTACCGTACATACTATTTTCATCATTGCTTAACTTTTCTTTAGCTGGAACCACCTATCGTACCACAGGTAAGATCCTATTCCTATATTTTCTTCATTACTTCATAAGTAAATAATCTATTAATATACTTTCAGGGCCATATACTGGACTCACCAGTCAACAGACAGGAACTACTCAACCCGGTACTGGACCAACCACTAGATCAACTAAACCTGATACTGGATCAACTACTGAATCAACTACTGGATCTACTGAACCTGGCACTCGATCAACTAGCGGATCAACTACTGGAACTACTAAACCTGGTACTGGATCAACTACTGGAACTACCAAACCTGACACTGGATCAACTAGTGGAACCACTAAACCTGGTACTGAATCAACTAGCGGATCAACTACTGGAACTACTAAACCTGGCACTGGATCTACTAGTGGAACCACTAAACCTGGTACTGAATCAACTAGTGGAACTACTAAACCTGGCACTGGATCAACTACTGGAACTGCTACACCTGGTACTGGATCTACTAGTGGAACTACTACACCTGGTACTGGATCAACTAGTGGAACCACTAAACCTGGCACTGGATCAACTAGTGGAACCACTAAACCTGGCACTGGATCAACTAGTGAAACTACTAAACCTGGTACTGAATCAACTAGCGGATCAACTACTGGAACTACTAAACCTGGCACTGGATCTACTAGTGGAACCACTAAACCTGGTACTGAATCAACTAGTGGAACTACTACACCTGGCACTGGATCCACCAGTGGAACTACCACACCTGGCACTGGATCCACCAGTGGAACTACTACACCTGGCACTGGATCCACCAGTGGAACTACCAAACCTGGCACTGAATCAACAACACCTGGTACTGGACCAACAACACAAGGTACCGTATCCACACAACAGTATACCGGAACCACAACTACTGGTATAGCAAGCACTCTTGAAACATCCAGTACACCAGCAACAGAATATACTACAACTATCATTTGTCCATTGACCGAAGGCATGAATAATCCACAATACATCGACAACGTTACGATTAATGGTGCTCCTGAGAACACTCAACCAAGTGATCTCAATCCAGATCAGCCAGGTGTCGATTTCACTTCACCAAATGCGTCGATCATCGTTTCATTTCCATCTGATGTCACACCCATTATCGTTAATGTATCTGTACCTAATACAAATACAAATGTTGTCGAGATCATTGTAGTTATCACTGCTCCAAATGGAACAGTTCTATTCAATCAAACATCCCCACCTGGAACCAATTCGGTAACTGGATTTCCAGTTGAACCATTACCAGAAGGCAGCGTATTAACTGTTATTCCTGTTACAGCCGATGGAAGTGCACCAGAAAATGTAACATTATCAGTTATTGCATGTTATACACCCTCAACAGCAACGACTATGGTTAGCACAGGTAGCACACCACCAACTGTCAGCAGCTCAACTGCAACCATTTCTGTTAGTTTCACTACCACAGAAATAGTTACAGGTATTGCACAAATTCAAATGACCATAAACACACACTATTTCATTCCTAACTTTAGGCGAAACTCAAACCACTGTTACCGGAGAAACAACAGCTCAACCAACTGTCACAACACAAATCACAGGTATGTACTAAACCAACGTGTCATATTCCTGTATTACTCGATTACTTAGGCACAGGCACTACAGCAACTGTTGCTACGACAGAATATACAACAACTGTTATTTGTTCGCTTGCGGAAGGAATGACTAATTCACAGTACATCGACACTGTTACATTCGAAGGTGCACCTTCAGACACCAATCTCGATGATCTCGCGCCTGGTGCGTCAGGTGTCAATTTCGATTCGATAAATGCATCAATCATCATACCTTTCCCACCAACTATTACTCCAATCATTGTTAGCGTATCTGTTCCTGATATGAATACAAATGTGAATCAAATCATTGTTGTTATCAGAGATGAAAATGGAGTAGTACTTGTGAGTGAAACATCGCCATTTGGTACAAACAAAGTAACGGAATTTCCACTTGAGCCACTCCCGGAGAGTAGTACATTGACAGTTATTCTTCTTACACCTGACGAAAGCGCACCGCAAAATGTCACATTGTCAGTCATTGCATGTTATACACCGTCTACTGGTGCAACAATTGTCACAACTGGTAGCACACCACCGACAGTAACTGGTGAGACATCAACACTTATAATTAGTTCTGAAACAACTACGGTCTCAACTGGTTACACAACAACTGTTATTTGCCCATTGACTGAAGGCATGGACAATCCACAATACATCAATAATGTCACAATTAATGGTGCTATTGATGGAACTGAACCAAGTGATCTCAATCCAGGTCAGCCAGGTGTCGACTTCACTTCACCAAATGCATCAATCACCATTTCATTTCCATCTGATATTACACCAATTATCGTTAATGTATCTGTACCTAACACCAACACAAATGTTGATCAAATCAATGTGATTATCACCGCTCCAAATGGAACAGTTCTGTTCAATCAAACATCGCCACCTGGAACGAATTCAGTAACTGGATTTCCAGTTGAACCACTACCAGAAGGCAGCACATTAACTGTTATTCTTCTTACACCTGATGGAAGTGCACCCGAAAATGTAACATTATCAGTTATTGCATGTTATACACCATCTACTGGAACAACAATTGTTACAACAGGTACTACACCACCAGTAGTAACTGGCGAGACATCGACCATTATAGTTAGTTCAGAAACAACGGAAGGAACAACTGGTAGTACTACACCAACCTCATTCGCTACAACAGCTGCCGGATCCTCAGCTACTGGTTACACAACAACTGTTATTTGCCCATTGACTGAAGGTATGAATAATCCACAATATATCAATAATGTTACGATTATTGGTGCTGTTGATGGAACTGAACCAAGTGATCTCAATCCAGGTCAGCCAGGTGTCGATTTCACTTCACAAAATCCATCAATCAGCATTTCATTCCCATCTGATATCACACCAATAATTGTTAACGTATCTGTGCCTAATACAAACACCAATGTTGTCGAAATCATTGTGATTATTACTGCTCCCGATGGAACAGTTCTATTCAATCAAACATCTCCACCTGGCACTACTTCAGTAACTGGATTTCCAGTTGAACCTTTGCCAGAAGGCAGTACATTAACTGTTATCCCTGTTACAGCCGATGGAAGTGCACCAGAAAATGTAACATTATCAGTGATTGCATGTTATACACCATCTACTGGAACAACTATTGTTTCGACGGGTACCACACCACCAGTAGTAACTGGCGAGACATCAACCATTGTAGCTAGTTCGGAAACAACGGAACTAATAACTGGTAGTACTGGATCACCAGCTACTGGTTATACAACAACTGTTCTTTGCCCATTGACTGAAGGCATGAATAATCCACAATATATCGATAATGTTATAATTATTGGTGCCCCTGAAAACACGACACCAAGTGATCTTGCCCCTGGCTCATCAGGTGTTGATTTCACCTCAACCGATGCTTCGATCACCATTTCATTTCCATCTGATGTCACACCAATAATTGTTAACGTATCTGTGCCTAATACAAACACCAATGTTGTCGAAATCATTGTGACTATCACTGCTCCCGATGGAACAGTTCTATTCAATCAAACATCACCACCTGGAACCAATTCGGTAACTGGATTTCCAGTTGAACCATTACCAGAAGGCAGCACATTAATTGTTATTCCTGTTACAGTTGATGGAAGTGCACCAGAAAATGTAACATTATCAGTTATTGCATGTTATACACCATCAACTGCTGCTACAGTCGTTAGCACTGGTACCGTACCGCCAACCATCGTTAGCACAACTGGTACAATTGCTATTAGCACGACAACAAGTGAAGAAACGGGACCATCATCAACTCCGGCAACCAGTGAAACAGGCTCATCAACATTTGTCACCGGAACTACAGTGCAGTATACAGGTATACATTAATTTTGAAATACGACCGTGATTAGCTATCGAATATTTTCAGGTACTACGACCGTTGAAACATCGGGAACCGGTTCAACTACACCATACACCGGAACCACCGCAACTGGTACTGGAAGCTATACAACAACTGTTATTTGTCCATTGACTGAAGGCATGAATAATCCACAATATATCGATAATGTTACGATCATTGGTGCTGTTGATGGAACTCAACCAAGTGATCTCAATCCAGGCCAACCAGGTGTCGATTTCACTTCACCAAATGCATCAATCACCATTTCATTTCCATCTGATGTCACACCAATAATTGTTAATGTATCTGTGCCTAATACAAACACCAATGTTGTCGAAATCATTGTGATTATCACTGCTCCCGATGGAACAGTTCTATTCAATCAAACATCTCCATCTGATACAAATACAGTAACTGGATTTCCAGTTGAACCATTACCAGAAGGCAGCACATTAACTGTTATTCCTGTTACAGCTGATGGTAGTGCGCCAGAAAATGTAACATTATCAGTGTTGGCTTGTTATACGCCATCAACAGCAATTACAACAGTCACGACGGGTACTGCACCGCCGACAACAAGTGTTACATCACCAACGGTTATTATCAGTTCAACTACGGAAATCGTAGGAAGCACAGGTATAGTTTTTTTTTTCATGAAGGAAATGTAATACGAATATTTTGTCATGATTGTTGCAGAATCTACTAGCACTCCAGGAGTAACGGGAACTGGATTGACTGGTACGGGAACAGTGTCAACGACTACGGTTACGATTGCCAGTGGTTCAACAGCATCAACGATTGTTTCAACAACTACTACAAGCGCTGGTACTACTTCAGGTATCTAAGCATCGTTAGATAATAAGTCATGTCAATAATTTTATGCTTTTGTAGTCCAACCGACGGGATCCACAAGTGTTACGACTCAGCAAAGTAGTACCACACTTGTATCTACAACATCAGGTAAGATGAGTTTAAGAAAGAACGGTAGTTATTTGTTTGTTTTATGTTTAATTTAGCGGCTCCAACATCAACAGCTCCTCCTTGCATTCCATCATTATATACATCATATTTATCTGAATATAATGTCATTGCATTTTCAAGTCTGACAGTAAGATCAAATGTAGGATACAAAACAGTTACCTGTGGTCAATTTTCATCACCATCATCCACTCTTGGTAGTGAACTACCTCAGACATTCAGTCCACTTGAGTATTCATTGGAAATTAATGGGTCAACAGTAAGCGGTAACCCAATTAATATTCAAAAGGGTAGTGTTGGCGTTGGTCCAAGTCCAGCAAATAGAATTACGAAGATTAGTAATACTCAATATAAGATTGATAACAATTTTATGGTCAATTTAAATCAAGGAAATGGAGCAAACGTAACAGTCAATCAAGCATTACCAACTAAATGTGCAAGTATGATATCAAATTTAAAAGATTTATCGACGACACTTTCACAATTATCGCCAAACAATTTTGTCGACTTTCCTACAAGTCAACCAGGTCCAGTTTATCTCAATGTAACAAATGTTGATACATATGGTGTAGCTGTTTTTAATTTTTCACTTTCGTCTATATTTTCGGACAAAGTGCAAAGTATTACATTAATACCAACTAATTCTCAAGTACAATTAGTTGTTATAAACGTTTACGGATCGGCAGCAACTTGGCAACAAGGATCACTCAACGGCAATTGGTTTGGCAGTACTTATGGCATAGCTCATACTATATGGAATTTCTATCAAGCAACATCGCTCACATTCCAAGTCAGTATGAAAGGTACTGTACTTGCGCCAAGTGCTACATTGACTGTTCGTTCACAAATGAATGGTGCTGTTGCTGCTAATATACTTAATGCCGAGGCTGCTATATTTTCTCCATTAGCTATTTTTCCAAATTGTACATCAGTATCAACAACAACTGCAGGCACAAGTCAGTCATTTCTAGAATTGTCTATATTTATATGTATTTTGATTCGTGTAGGTTTATCAAGTACTAGTATACAACCATCATCATCAACATCAGCATCAATATCAACGGGTACAACACAAGTTACCAGTGCATCTACATCACCATCAACTGGTACTTCAATAACAACGGAATACACGGGCCCTTCTACAACTGGTAAGAAGTTATTTTTCAAAAAACAATTTGAAAAACCTCTTTTACATTTTAATAGGTGCTAGTACAGTTACATCTCCTACAACGTCGCCTTGTATTCCATCATCATATACTAGTTATATGTCAACATATAACGTCATTGTATTAGATACCTTGCAAACAAGATCTGATATCGAAGGTAGAACAATTGTATGTTCTAAACTAATCCCAGTTGGAAGTACATTTGGAAATAAACTAACCCAAACAAGTTCTCCATTTGATTATACACTCGAAATTAATGGTACAACGACTAATACAGGGTCTAATCTCAATATTGAACATGGAGATTTAGGACTTGGCCCATATTCAACAAATCGATTTACACTAGTGGAGAATTCTCAATATAAAATTGATAACAATTTTTATGTCAATATCAATCAAGGTTCAAATGGAGCAACTGTCAAAGTTGACAATACATTACCGAGTAAATGTGCAAATATTGTATCAAGTATCACATCTTTGTCGACAACACTTTCACAATTATCACCGAATAATGTTCCTACTTACCCTACGAATACACCGGGTACATGGAAACTTTATGTAACCAATGTTGATGCTAATGGTCTTGCAGTTTTTAATCTTTCTCTTGCTACTGCATTCGATATCAGTACCGTCCAAGCACTTGAAATAATAGTTCAAAATACAAACGTACAACTCGTGGTTGTCAATTTGTACGGACAAAGCAATGGTGTTACCGGTACTAATTTTATTGGTACCTGGCTTGACAGTGTTACAACAGGTCGATCACGTACTATTTGGAATATTTATCAAGCAACATCTCTTAAGTTGGAAACGAATCTTAAAGGAGCTTTACTTGCACCATATGCTGACGTTACAACAAATATCAATATTGACGGTGCTGTTGCTGTTCGATCATTATACACAAATGGAGAAGTTCATTTACCACTTTTACAATTTCCTCCATGTGCAAGTATGTCAACTCAGCTCTCAACAGCCTCAACAAGTACAACATATAAACCTACAACTACTGGAACAGGACCAACAACTACTGGATTGGTTGGATCATCAACACCATCATCTAGCACTTACTTACCCACTGGAGTTTCAACTTCACTTATCAGTAAATCTATTTTTGATAAAAAATATTCATATTTACCTAAATTATAGGTTCTACCTCATCAATTACTTCAACGCATATCACCGAAAGTACCTACACAACAACACCAGGTAAAATATATATCTGTATTCTGCTTGATAATCATAATTCTTTGACGTCATTTTAGTATTCTATACGACTGGTCAATCGACAACAAATCTTACATATACAACAACTGTTATTTGTCCATTAACTGAAGGCATGAACAATCCACAATATATCGATAATGTTACGATTATTGGTGCTGTTGATGGAACTCAACCAAGTGATCTCAATCCAGGTCAGCCAGGTGTTGATTTCACTTCAACAGATGCTTCAATCACTATTTCATTCCCATCTGATATCACACCAATTCTTGTTAGTGTATCAGTACCTAATACAAATACCAATGTTGTCGAGATTATTGTGATTATCACTGCTCCCGATGGAACAGTTCTATTCAATCAAACATCTCCGCCTGGCACTACTTCAGTAACTGGATTTCCAGTTGAACCTTTACCAGAAGGTAGTGCATTAACTGTTATTCCTGTTACAGCTGATGGAAGTGCACCACAGAATGTAACATTATCAGTGATTGCATGTTATACACCATCAACGGCAGCTACAGTCGTTAGCACTGGTACCGTACCACCCACTGTTATTAGCACAACTGGTACGATTGCAATTAGCTCAACAGCAAGTGAAGGAACAGAACCATCATCAACTCCGGCAACCAGTGAAACAGGCCCATCAACACCTGTTAGTGAAACTACAGTTCAAATTACTGGTATGCATTCATTTTGAGATACGGCATAGATTAACTATCGAGTATTTTCAGGTACAACGACCGCGGAAACATCGGGAACCGGTTCAACTACACCATACACCGGAACCACCGCAACTGGTACTGGAAGCTACACAACCACTGTTATTTGTCCATTGACTGAAGGCATGAATAATCCACAATATATCAATAATGTCACAATTAATGGTGCTCCCGATAACACTAATCCAAGTGATCTCAATCCAGGCTCATCGGGTGTCGATTTCACTTCAACAGATGCTTCAATCACTATTTCATTCCCATCCGATATCACACCAATTCTTGTTAGTGTATCAGTACCTAATACAAATACCAATGTTGTCGAGATCATTGTAGTTATCACTGCTCCCGATGGAACAGTTCTATTCAATCAAACATCGCCACCTGGAACCAACTCAGTAACTGGATTTCCAGTTGAACCTTTATCAGAAGGTAGTACATTAACTGTTATTCCTGTTACAGCCGATGGAAATGCACCACAAAATGTAACACTATCAGTGATTGCCTGTTACACACCCTCAACTGCAACTACCATTGTCACGACTGGAACTATTCCACCAACTGTCACTGGTTCAACAGAAATTGTTATTAGCTCATCAACGACCGAAATAGTTACTGGCACAGGTAATTTTCATTAGTATTTTTCGATAGATACAATACAGTAAGATTGTGATAGACACAGAATACGTTAACTCTCAACACCCTCTACGCTTGCTATTTATGTGAGAAGCCGAATACGGTTCAATAAAAAGCGGAAAAGGTTCATAATAATGACTAGTGCTAACAGTATATATCAGGAGATAAATAAAGGATCAGTTTTATTGTATTGTACGAACGTCTATTTCTTTCGACGACATAATTTTACGAATCGATTTAATGGAAGCCGGCAATATAATTCGACGTAGGCATTATTGTGCATTTTTGATAGATTATTTTACTAGTAAATAGTTAGTACATATCGGTTTATGACGACTTCTGTGAATATACTGATTGAAATAAAACAGGGGGAATAGAGATTGAAACGATGTGATAGAGCATCGAACACTCACTAAACTCATACAATATCAATCAAAATATCTTTCGATTTCTTGACATAGGATCAACAACGCAATTTGCATCGAGCACAAGTGAAGGTGTAACCACATCAATAACAGGAACGGCAACACCACCGCCAACAGGTACTCAATCAACTGGCACTCAACCCACTGGTACACAACCTACCGGTACTCAATCAACAGGTTATACAACCACTGTTATTTGCCCATTGACGGAAGGCATGAATAATCCACAATATATCGATAATGTTACGATTATTGGTGCTGTTGATGGAACTCAACCAAGTGATCTCAATCCAGGCTCATCGGGTGTCGATTTCACTTCACCAAATGCTTCAGTCATCATTTCATTTCCATCTGATGTCACACCAATAATTGTTAATGTATCTGTGCCTAATACAAACACCAATGTTGTCGAAATCATTGTGATTATCACTGCTCCCGATGGAACAGTTCTATTCAATGAAACATCGCCACCTGGAACCAATTCAGTAACTGGATTTCCAGTAGAACCTTTACCAGAAGGCAGTACATTAACTGTTATTCCTGTTACAGCTGATGGAAGTGCACCACAAAATGTAACATTATCAGTTATTGCATGTTATACACCATCTACTGGAACAACTATTGTTTCGACGGGTACCACACCACCAGTAGTAACTGGCGAGACATCAACTATTATAGTTAGTTCGGAAACAACCGAAGTACCAACTGGTAGTACTGAATCGACCACGTTCACTACAACAGCTACAGGATCTTCAGCTACTGGTTATACAACGACTGTTATTTGTCCATCAGTAGAAGGCATGAATAATCCACAATATATCAATAATGTTACGATTATTGGTGCTGTTGATGGCGCTCAACCAAGTGATCTCAATCCAGGCTCATCGGGTGTCGATTTCACTTCAACAGATGCTTCAATCACCATTTCATTCCCATCCGATATCACACCAATTCTTGTTAGTGTATCAGTACCTAATACAAATACCAATGTTGTCGAGATCATTGTAGTTATCACTGCTCCCGATGGAACAGTTCTATTCAATCAAACAT
>Ga0209930_1001637_pt1 | contig 32932 bp, 39 predicted proteins | sample ThiBiot_500_biof_2_FD_183948 | JGI IMG/M metagenome (GOLD analysis project Ga0209930, IMG submission 183948) | Wastewater bioreactor microbial communities from Cape Town, South Africa - Thiocy_cont_500_biof (SPAdes) | ecosystem: Engineered > Bioreactor > Thiocyanate-remediating >... | reverse complement strand
ATTTAAATTCAAATTCATAGATAATGCTCTTGATTTTCATGTGCAATGCCGACATTCAAGCCCCATTGAGAACATTTCCGATTTCCTCTACATTAGGACATATAGTCATTGGTAAACATATTAGAGTCTTTTTTTAAAACAGAGAATGGTAAATAGTAAACTATGTCATGAAAAGCGTTTCATCGTTAAAGATGAAACCATTAACTTTTCTATAAATGAGTGTCAGGCGTAAATATCCTGTTTCTTCATAAATAATATACGAACATTGCACCATTTCGTATGGAATACATGAGTCATAATTGCGTATCAACAATATTCTTTGAAAATCATATTTAGTTATCGAAGATATTTGACTTGTACATCGCTGTGATAAAGTGTTAAGAGATTTTATTTTAAAAAAATTAGCTCTATACTAACAACCCACTCACGGAAGTACTCCTACAGAGGATCTATTCTGAGTACATAAGATCTTATTACGGTTAATGCGCAATATATCTTTCTCTCATTTTTCTTTTCTCTTAAGAATATAGGTAATATAAAAATGAGAATTCTATATGATTTCTACGCTTAAACAACTGAAACAGATGGTTGATGTGGCATGATTTGATATGTTAAGTTGTTATTCGTCATAAGTAAACAGTTGTCATGCAAACTTATTGGTATACTTAACAGGGGCCTTCATTTCCTTAGCTAATTCAAATTTTGTTTGACTCGATTAGATCAACAATTTATATCCCACGTATTTGCCAACTGTTGCGTATTTTTGTTTTATCAAGGATATATGTTTGGCGAACATTTTCTTCTTTTCCTACCATATTTTTTTCTTTCTACATACAAATAATATTTCTTCAGATTTCTACTGTAATTTATCTAAATGAATAGTCTTCAACTGATATTATTATTTAGTTCAATTCTATTGGCAATCAACGGGCAATGGTATATTAAAAAAGTCTATCAAACAAAATTTATGAATTATCCAAATCCAGGTAAACGAAATACACCTGAGAATGAAAACAATCCATTGAGGACAATTTGTTCGAAATCATATTCACAATTAGTATCATATCAAGAAACAAGAATATGGATATTTCTATGTCCTTATCAAGACTCGATTTTATCTTCCAATGTAGCTCCTCAATCGACTGAACACGAAAGTCTATTAAATAGAAAACTAAACCGATTCTATGATTGAATTTTTTCTGTCATCTTGAAATGACTTCAGATCAATAAATTGACTGCACGAAAATTTGCTTTGTTGTTGTTGTTATTGTAATTATTGTTTTATTTAATCTTATTTTTAAATATGTATTTTGTACGAATACACATCAAACAGGAATTCGAAATGTCTATTAATCTTCAAACCATGCATTAGCCAGATTATCATGTAGAACATAAGGATGATCGGCTGTAATATCATCGGATTCATCATCGTTTAGAGCTTCTTGACGTTTACCCCAACCTAAGAAAGAAAGAAAGAAAGTTCTTAGTTCTTTTCAAGCTAATCTATGTACCAGCTTGACGTTTTCGTTCGGTTTTCAATTGATATGAATCCTCCTGATAATCATTGTGATTCGGAAATGTGAAGGCGCTTTTTTGTAGACCAATTGCTCGTGCATCAACAACTGCTGTTTGACCCAAAAGATAACAAAGTACGCTCAAAACGATCCAGAAGAATTGCATTTTCGAATTTGTTTTTAGTCTTTAGTTTTGTTGTGTGTATGTATGTATGTATGTATGTGAAGGAAAAGAGCAAGCAAATAAAGCAGAATAAAAGAATACAAATCTGTCGACGATGAAAAAGAAAAAATATTTTTTTCTAGAATGTGACATTTTCGAGAACATCATTTTCTATGACGGAAACAAGTCGGTGATTTGTAGATTCAAGCCACCGAAATATGCCAACGAGAGGGAGAGAGAGAGAGATAATTGAATAAGAATAAACAATCTTTCGCATGTCAGAACGTTTGCTTACATAGCATTTATATTTAATATTCTAACCGGACATGTTCATAAAATTAAAAAAACATATATTACGCGTAGTTTAGTGGAAAAACTGATTTCCCGAGATACTCAAAGAAAATTATATACAAGACATATCTCGTTTTGATTCAATCATATTTGTCATATTGCTGACAACTGCCAATTAGTTTTTACGAACGATTGCACAAAAAGAATTTTATTCAGTAGCTTTCTTTTTGAAATAAAACCAAAAAAAAACAATAACATCGCGGAATCAAATGTATTCTCAAACAACAACCGTCGTTCGATAGTCATTGGCAATCGATGACAAACCAAATGACTTCATTAAATCAATGTAATCATCGAATAATTTCTGTCCGAGTGTGTCATCATCGATACGGAATTGTTTGCAACAGAGAAACAAACGTATAGCGAGTTCACTTGCGCCTTGTTGATGAAGAATTTCGATTGCACGACGAAATTGACCTGAGGAAATGAGAATCATCGCCGCAGTCATTTTCATCGTCGCCGAATTCAAACGAATATAATCCGACCAACGTTTAATCACGTCGAGATATTCCGTTGAATTCGATTTTAATCGTAATTTAGCCAACCAAATCGAACGTTCCCATTGATTATGATCTTGTAAATAACGACAGGCTTCGGTACACAAATCAATTGTACATAGTAATTGCACGCCTTCATCGACTTTGCCATTGGCAATAAGATTTGTTGCAACGAGTTTAGTGACGGTATTTTTGGCGATTTCAGTTGGCTGTTTTTGCATGGACGAAATGAGACAAGCTTTGATCGAATTGAGAGTATAAGTATCATCGGTCGGATCGCTGTCGAGTAGAAGTTGAACGGCACGATCGATTTGTTGAAGGGCGATGTATGAATCGATGCAATAGGCGAGTGAGGCCGATGTTGAACTTTTGATATCACGACGAATTGTTCGTTCGAGTTGGACTTGTTCGAAAGATTTACAATCGAGAAGTAATTCGTAGGATGACAGAAGACTACTCGGACGAGAAGATGATGTATTATCAGTTGGTGAACCGTATTCATACAGATAAAATTCGACTAAGCGCCAGAAACGTTGTTCCCATGGATCGTTATATAAATTAGCAAGATACAAACAACGATCGATCGTAGAATTTGTTTTCGATAGATAACTTTTTGATTCTCTACAAAAATTTGCCTAATCGTATTGTTGAATAATGAATTCAATTCGATTTTACCCGTCAAGTTTACCAAGATCTTTTTCTAATAAAGTTTTCAAATTAATATCTTCGCATTTATTTATAAGTTCGTCCACTGAACCATTTGTTACACATAGCAAATGTTTTAATAAATTAGCTTGACGTGCCGGAATCATATAGGGCAATAAAGTTGGTTCTAAGAAAATCAAGATTTTATTTCGAAGGAAAAATGCAAAACACAAACGTTGAATGGTTTGGAATTCCAATGAACTCGAACAATCAGTTAGATTCATTTCATAGATTCTCAGACAATGATCCGAACAAGCAAGAACGATTTTATCCGAACTGACCCAATCACCATCGGTGACTTGAATCGTATCTCGCGGATATTTCAATGTGCTAATTCGATCTCTCTGAAAACAAAAATAAAATTTCTCAATGAAATGTAAAAGTGATCAATGAAAATACATCTCGAATATCCCAAATATCAACACCATCGTTGAAGAGAACAAATGCACGGAAATTGCCTTTGCCAGGCGCAAAACGAACTTTACGAACAGGATTTCGACGTGTACTGAACGATCTGAATGAAATACAAATATGATCGGACTGCGAATAAATTGGATCGTACTTAGTTTGTTTTTGTTTGATATTAAATACTTGAATGACTCCATCGACGTCACCCGACAGGAGATAATCACCTTTCAATACTAAAAATCAATAAAATTCGATTCGATTAATAACAAAATTTCGATCAACCTAAATCAGTCGTTGCTGCAGATGAATGCTAAAGATAAAAAACAATTCAACATTCTCAAAAAATCAAAATAAATTCAATCGTACATCTGGAGGAACAGTGGCAACTTCTTTAATCGTTCGTCCTTCGACGTAAAAATGGTACAATAAATTATATTCATCAGTAAAAATAAAATTTTCACGCGGAGATTTCTTCTCCGGTTCTTTAAAAAGTCGCGTTGATTCTTGATCTGAATCTGTACTGCTATTTATTCGTGTTGTAGTTGATGAACTCGGTTCTTCAGGAGTTTTTTTCGTTGCTGATACATTTGCCGACCAATCCTAAATGTTAAGAAATAGAAATCAGCTAATAAACTTAATCAGACGGAATTACAAGAGCTAAAATTTTTGGACATTTTTTTGGTAGACGTCGAATGAGTGTGAATGTTTTTAAATCCCATAATTCAAATGGTTGCTCACGAAAGAGAATAATCAAATAATTTCTATTGAAAACAAAACAACGAACTGCAAGAATGTTGGTTTTTGTTTGAAGAAAAACAAACTTTGAATGCGAAACTTTCAAGTTTTCGATCGGTGATTCATCATGATTGATTTCCGATCGAAAAGGCTCTTGTCGTCCCGATTGAGTATTCACAACAAATAATTCATTTCGAACTGTCGTTCGACCTTCACTTGGCGTCTGATATCCCCACGAAAGAATAACTTGTGACGACAACCAAACTAACCCTCTATTTACAAAAACAAATCATCAATTTAATTCTAAAAAATGTCTTCTTCTTCTTCCTTCGTACCGAACTGTACACGAATGAACAGCTAATTGTCTTTGTATACTTCCGTTATCCAAAAAGAAAATAACAATATCTCCATTTGAACAGCCAACAGCTAATAAAGATTTCCATTCTGTCCAATTTTTCGCAGTCATTGGCGGACACATTTGTAGAACGTAAGGTCCCGGTGGTGCAGCGAACATAACACCACCTAATGGAGTTCGATGTCCGTTAGTTCCATCGGAATTAGGTGAACTAGGAAACTTCTTTTGATCAATATTCCAGAATAAAACTTTGCCATCGGTAAGAATGACTGAGAAGAGATTTTCGTCTTTTGGCGAAACAGAAAATGAACAAATACGCGTATTTTTAACCAAACGAAATGGATCCGAGTAATAAACTAAATCGTACGTTAAATCAACAACAAAATCTTGAATCGCAACTAAACGGAAAATAAACAGTTTTAAAAAACAAACGAATTGATTTTAAAATACGGTTCGATGATTGAAGAGCAGTGACGCTGGCGTTTTGTAAATGACGATTTCGAACGCTAATCGTTCCACTTTCATGAAAACAAATCAACGAGTCTCGTTGATGACAAGCATAGATTTTATAAAAAGCTGCCGATGATTTTTCGCAAAGAATCGAACCGACTGTTTGTAAAATTTGCAAATCAAATATAAGAATTTCTCGTGGATAAACAATAAATATTAAATGACGATGAAGAGGATGAAATAAAATTTGAATACAATCATTTAAACTAACAACATTCGATGATGATAATTCGTCTTGTTTAGTCGAATGTTCACTTCCTTCGATAATTGTTTTCAAACGTGCAGTTAGATGACTACTCGTCGATGTAATCGATGTCGAACGTTTGACAGTTTGTGTCGGAGGTGTTGGCTGTTTGTTCGAATTTGTGATGTAGAATCGTCGAGATTGACCACTGGGAGTATTCGTTGGTGAGAAATCCTCGATAAACGTCAAACTTGTTTGACCGAGTACTGAAAATGATAAGTCAAATGAAAATCTAATTGTCTAGTTTTTTGTTTTCAAATTACAAATCACTCTGGAATGACAAAATGGATCTTGAATGATGTGAGAAAACATTTCTGGTTCTCGTTGACGTTCGTATTCATAGGCAATACGCCAAATTTTAGCACCTGTTTGAGTATTCCATAGATTGACAATATTCGGTGAATGAATGACGAGTAACAATTGAGGATTGACTTCCGATGAATACCAAATCATGTCTATGATGAAATTCAATGAATTTCAACTTGTAATTGAAGACTCATCAACAAACCTGATATCGGTTTATTTCCATCGCGAAATTCACATTGAACAGACGATTTATACACGTCCCAAACTAAAATATTGCCCGATGAGTCAGCACTTGCTAATTTTAGATTATAAGCATCATCGATATTGTGATAGAAATTATCTGGTGACCATTTTATCTAAATCAAAAATATTGTTCAATTTTCGTAGGCATAAGATTATTTTCTAGAATACTCGTGTTATTTGTTCAAAATGCTTTTCCATGCATTGAAGAACCTACGATAGAGAACAAAAAAACGTTGATCTTATTTATTTATTTTGTTTTCTTCTTCTTGTCTACAGAAAATGATTGCGTATCAAGTACGACGATTGTCGATTGACAACCGTATGCAAGTAAACCATGATGATTCCAATCGATGGCATCTTTATTAGCATTATTCAATGCTCCTGGAATGATACGTGACACGAGATTCATCGACTAAGGTTCTATTTTGTTTTTTGTGTTTTTACTCGGAGAAAAGAGAACGATGATGAATCATCCGTCAGCCAGTCACATTTCGAGCGCTATGTTCGCTTCGTGCAGAGAAGATTCTAACGTTCGTTTGTGTTTGTGAATCAAAAAATGAGCTTAACAAGGAAAAGTACAACAGCTATGGATGTAATTAAATCCGATCGAGTATTGATTTCAACTTATTCGAAAAAAATCGATGATATTCTCAGTAAAATGAAATAAAAACAAATGAAAATTCTTTTATTTCGAATTGAATGAATATAATAGGCGGTGGGATTCCAATTGGTCATCTAACTGAAATATGTGGAAATCCTGGAAGTGGCAAATCGAATTTATGGTTTGTTTAAAATATCGATGATTCAATTCAAGAATTCGTTTTAGTACTCAATTATGTATTTCAGTTCAAATGAAATTCGGTGTGACAACTCAACAAACAGGAACTGTCATTTATATTGATACCGAAGGAAGCTTTGTCCCGATACGTTTACAAAATATGGCTATGGCTGCTGAAAATCATTATCGAAATGAGATTTCTAATTCTCCGGATATGCTTTCAGTTGAAGATATGCTTAAAAATGTCACTTATTTTCGTTGTATGAACGCTACGGAATTAATCGCTTGTTTAATTCAATTGAAACAAATCTTAACTCCTGAGAAAAACGTCCGATTAATCATTCTCGATAGTCTCGCACATCCAATTCGAAGTCTAATCGATGGTGATCATCTAACTCGACATAAATATACAGTTCGAATCGTTACAATCTTACGTGAATTAGCTAAGCAATATAATTGTGCAGTAAGACAACGATATTGTTAGCCGAGATTTTCCAGTTGAATTTCGATTATTTAGGCTGTAGTTGTTAATCATATGGTTGCACGAGTTGAAGCATCGAAAAACGAAGCATATTGTGCACCGGGTTTGATAGTTTTCTATGTAAAAAAAATTATAAAATCGATTTTTGAGTTTAGCTTTAGGTGATACATTTGGTCATATGTCAAATTTACGAATACAATTATCTTGGCGATCGAATAAACGAGAAATTCGTGTGCTTAAATCATCGAGTTTACGCGAATCGTCGACATTTTATCAAATAACTGTACGAATTTTTTTGTTAAATCGATTCGAAATCATGTTTCGATTTAGGATGACGGGATTCGTGATCTCGATGAAAGTGAATTCATGGGTTTTGATGAGTTGAATTCGGCGTCACAAGAAAATATTTATGCTATTCCGAACATGTAATCAACACGGGGATGTAGCTCATATGGTAGAGCGCTCGCTTAGCATGCGAGAGGTATTGGGATCGATGCCCAACTTCTCCACTCTCTCTTTTTTTTTCCTTTCGTTCTTCACGCATGTTTTTTTTCTCCCTATTTATTTTTTAAATAATAAAAGAAAACGATAAATCAAATTAAACGTATTCGTATTTGTCAATAATGAGACTGGTTTCATTGGAATAGGAAACCGATTGACGATTACCGACGGATTTCACATCGAGAATCTAGAAAATTGAGTTGCAAATAAACAAATGAAATAGGAAAATAACTGTTTATTACTTTAATATCACAAAATGGTGTTTCAGCAACGAAATCAACTTGAATCGGAAAGAAATCAGCTGATTTGCCTTTGACAGAAAATTCCAATGAACCTTCCGAATTCGATTGATCAATAACCGGCAATGACCAGATCAACGTCGTTTTTCGACTATCAAACTGATAATCACCATCGATTTTTCCAATAACTGGCGTTTGACCCCCACCTCTGTCAGACAAAAAAAGAAAACAGTTGACATTCAAAGCTCAATGTGTGTTTTTCGTACGGTAATGGAACGCTGATTTGCACATCTTTTAAAACGAGATTCGTATTTTGTAATTCGTATTCAATGTTCACATCACAACCACCATTTGGCGTTTCATTTGGCCAACAATTAACTAAACAAATGAATTGATATGATTGTGTGTTTTTTTCTTTTCAATTAGAAAATACTTGTCAATGGAATTTCGCTTGGATCCGTTGAGGAATAACGCCATTTAAGAACGCCAACTTCTTGATTTGCTGGAAATGGTCGATCAGCATTTTTCAAACCAATAATTGATTCATTTGTAAACAACTTCTTGTCAATATTCGGATGTGTCTAAAGACAATTTCCCTCCCACAAACTTTCTCTTCTATTCCCTCTACATACTTGTAATTGAATACTTCGATTTTCTTTATTCTCAACTGCAACAACAACACGACCGTATTCTTCCGATTTAACTTGTAGCATAATCATTCCATGAACTTCCAAACTCTCGACACCACCATCTCGACCACAACGAACGCTCAGTTTTTCTTCTTGTTTCAAATGAATACTAAATATCAACATTAATTTTTGTTTGAAAATGAAGGAATGAAACCTACTCTCCTTTGGCAGTGTCCGGTAAAGATATACTTTGAGTTTTCGTTTTTGTTCCACCTGCACCTGAGGTCACGGGAACGTTGTTGGCAACGATTTCACCTTCGGATTTTAATTGATCAACGAATGAATCGACATTTTTGCCTTTTGTGCCTAATTTCATAGCTTTGCCCGTTGAACTCGGACGAATACTACTAGTTGGATACGTAACTGGTGTTGGTGTAACATCAGGTTTACTTTCCGTCGATGAATTGTTGTACATATTAGATGAGATTCCAGTTGAACTGCCTGTAAATTTCGAACCAGCAGAACGTTGTGCACGTTTTTGTACATCGAGTTCTTTGGCACGTTGTTTCATACGATCTTTAGCTTCACGTTCTTGGCACTATAGAAGAAATATCAATGTTTCTTTGCATTTTCAAATTAAGATCACAATACCAATCGCAAAGCATCATGAACACGTTCATCATGCGAATCCATTTCTGTAAATGTACGAATTTGTGCGAGACTGACACTTTCTTTATAACCCAATGCAACAATTTCATCGAATGCAGCTAATAATTCAAAAGCATGCTGGAAAACGTCTTTTTCATCGACTGTTTTACAATATTCCGGAATCACTCGCGAGAAGAGTCTCAATGTTTCTAAATCTTCCAATATATTACTCGCTTTTGTTGTTAATAAAACCATGTAGAGTTTATCAAATGGTTGATAAACATATCGAACTGTATCGGTTTCGATGAATGTATGTTGTTTGCCTGCACCGATTAATTTTGGAAATGCTGCTAGTAGACCTTCGATACGTGATCGAGTCATTTCGACAAATTGACGAGAAACAATAGCTGTTCAAAGAAAATGATCACGATTGAGATTTCAAGAAAAAACTCGTCTATCAATTTTACGTTTTCCTGCTTTGGTACAAATCGAAGCGGCTAGAAGAACCATCGTATTCAATGAGATTCAGATTCACGTTTTGTTATTTATTTCCTGTAGACACTCCATCTTGAGTGAATTTCCTATTCGTTAGAAGCGGTAGACCAATGATCAATAGAGGTATGTTTAATTTCCATCAATCCCGTTAAAAATAGGGTAAAAAATGAAAATATTGTTGAGTGATATTAATTGTCATGATGTAGAGTCAATCAACCGAAACCATTCTTCCTTTCTTCGCATGACACAGGTGCGATTCAATGGGGGAAATTATCAAATTGGTCACATCTTTATGAATAAAACAGTTACTCATATATGTATATATATATGCGTATAATGAATAAGAAATGGAAAATTACCTTTTTTTTTAACGAAAATATCATATAGAATCATTTTGACGTCTAATTATGTATCATAAACAAGCACTGACGATTGGTATCAATTCCTACACACCGAAACGTTTGAGTTTAAAACCTTGCATCAACGATGCGAATGATTTGTCAACTTCATTACAATCCGTAGGATTTCAAGTTAAAAATGTCATTGATGGTGATTTAAGAACCATTCGAACAGTTACTCAACAATTTATCAAATCGATTCAACCGGGTGCAGTAGTTGTTTTCTATTTCTCTGGCCATGGTGTTCAATCCGATGGGAATAATTATTTAATTCCATCGGATGCAATCGGTGTCTGCGCGGATAATATTCAATCAACTGCAATCGATGCTCAACAACTGATCGATGCAATGTATGAGAGAAAACCAAAACTCATTGTTTGTATTCTTGATTGTTGTCGAACGAGTGCACCTGATGCACCAATAGATGCTAATCCAATGAAGCGAGTTCTCGCTGGAACGAGACCTGGTTTAGCGCCGATGCAAGCTCCACCCTCGACAATCGTTGTCTATGCCTGTGCTGCTAATGATACAGCTTCACCTCGATCAAAAAACGGACGAAATAGTTTGTATACCTACTATCTACTTAAACATATGCGAACGCCAAATGTCGATGTTGAAACACTTTTAAAACGGGTTGCTGCTGATGTTCAACGAGAGTCGAATAACGAACAAATCCCCTATCGGTATAGCAGTTGTAATGAAATGATCTATATCATAGATCAACAAGAACCAAGAAGACACGTACAACCAGAACCACAAGCTCCACTATTGCCTAAAAAACCGCATATTAAACGACCCGTTCGTAAGTCACATGGTTTTGTTTTGCTTTCATTTCAATGAAAAAACTATCACGTTTTATTTAGAACAATTCGATAGACATCAGGACAATCGAATTATAATTCCACCCATTCTCAACCCACCACAGCCACCACGTCCTGCTTATGTCTATATGCCAAATCGTCAAAGTGCCTTACAAGTGAATAAATATCCGATAGTCATACAAAACCAAACTGGTCTACAATATATTCGACCAAGCCAAGACATGCCATTGCAACAAAATGTCTATCTTGTGCGACGTCATTGATATATTTTCAGAAATCGATTTTTTTTCGCTTGTTTTTAAATAAATCTTTGAATAGAACCGCGAGAACAAGGAAACAGAGCTAATCAATTTCTCCTCACATCATTTGAATTCGGGTCGTGTCGTTCCCAAATGCAAATCCTCGTGAGACAGACAGTCAACTAGTGACAATGAAAATGATTTGACGATAGATGTCATTCTATTATCAATTCCATACAAATTTTTTTGTCGTCACTTGTTTGTTTGTGTTTGTTTATCATTGTATTTCTCTTGTCATCGATTCGTTTTTGATTCGAATCAATTTTCCGAACAATTTCCTTCATGAGCACATGTCAAACCTCCACTTCCGATTTATTTATTCACATGAAAACGAACGTTGTCCTTGCGTCATTTCAAAAACATAAATAATCGACAAATTTCAACATTTCATTGTTTATTCTAGAAACTTTCCTCTTCTGTCCTAAAATGGGTATACTGAAAAATTTTGAAGGCGACGACCTTTCCAACGGACAAGTCAATACAATTTCACAAATTGACACATTAATCAACAATAATCATTATAGGTAAATCATGCATAAGAATAATAATAATCACATCATATGATGTTTATTTCGACAGCGATTCATCATCATCGGCAAGTGAAGATGAACATGTGCCTGAAACAACAGTACCATCAACGAATGCTTCGGCTCCTATTGCAGCCAATCGAATAGTCAAGGTCAAAAAAACAGTATCGAAAATGGCAAAACCAATTTTACACGTGAAAAATGTCGGTGGTAAAAAGTCTCAAGGAAATCGACAAGCACGTCGACATGAGAACAGTTCGTAGTTTGAATTGACTGTTGTCGTTGATTTTCTCGATTGAAATTATTCTAGTGGTTTTTCTACTTAATCTTGCAACGGATTTAGACGAAGATTTTGCCGAAGTTAATATTAACGATCTTGTCGACACGACAGTTTCAGCATTTGCTCAACTTTTATTGAGTAAAAACAAGATGAAAGTAAGATCAAACGATTCGAATTTGATCATTATATATCTTCTATTCATCTTCTATCCAGTTTTTATAGTTTATCTGTCCCTTACATAGAGGATCTCTCTAATCAAGGGTTTTATATGCACTTTTTTTCTTCTGTCGAGAAAGTTCGTGAGAAAACTAGTTAATCATAAAAGAAATATATTCATACACAGATTGGTTTGGCTATGATCTAATAAATTATCACTAGTAGAAAAATGTAGTGTAGCTTTTTGATTGCAACATGTTTTACATTAGATGTGGAATGAATTTGTTGAGTTGCCTGAACAACAACAAGAACGAATTGTTAAATTAGCAACTGAGAAAAAGATTCGAAAGAAAAAATGTTCGATTGCTGCAAAAATTCACTCGAACGATGACGACAATTTCGAAACATTTGTTATGATTGAAAATCATGCAACGACTAACGATACTCCCATGGTTGATCCTCTACGACCACAGGGTAATAATGCACTAATCATAATTTTTATCTTTATCTTAACGAAAAATCAATTCAGATGAAGCAGAAACGTGTTTTCGACGTATTGATTCGAACATTCGTTATTCATTGAAAAGCATGGCGAAACGACATCATCTACCTGTGGTAAATAGAAATCAATTCGATCGAATCATTCATTTTCTTTTCATTATTTCAAAGGATCGTATTCATTGGTTTGAAGAAGACATCATCCCGTTCTTTACTGAACATGCCGACTCCGTTTATCTTCGCGATTTGAATAATGGTTTCGATCGAATGTTGCTTCATGGTGTTTGTCAATATTTAAATTTGATTTCGAAAAGTAATCGAATCAATATTGACGAAATTTGATGGTTTCTATTCTTGTTGTTCTTGTTCAGGTTTTACACAAGATGGCGAACGATATACTCAAGTTGAAAATCGTCAAACTGATTTCATTCGACCGACGATTCTTCTTTCGGAATATATTCAACATCTTAATACTAATACAAATAAAAACCATTTGTAAAAACGTCCTTTTTATTTTAATCATGCGTAGTGTTCCTTTTGATTCTTTCTCTCTTGTATATCGATAAAAAAAAATTCCTTGATTATAAAATTAGTCAGCTAAGATATATACATATTCAGTTAGTTTTGTCTCTTTCTAGATGAATGCGCCGGCAACATTCGAATCGTTTCTATTATTAGACGGAGAGAAAAAAATCAGTGTCGAAAAAGATACCAAAGTGCCGAATGCAGTTGTATTTACGATTAGTAAAGAAGATCATACGTTAGCAAATATGCTTCGTGCACAATTATTAAAAGATCCTCAGGTGATTTTTGCTGGCTACAAAATTCCTCATCCACTTGAACCTAAAGTTATTCTTCGTGTTCAAACAGCAACACACGATTATTCGCCTGTTCAAGCCATGGAAAATGCAATTAAAGATCTTATTTTCGAAATGGACATGTTAGAAGATCGAGTCAAATCAGCAATTGCTAATCGACAAAATGCTGAATAAATTTTTTTCTGTTGTTCTTGTTATTATTTTTGTATTAAGAAAATAAAAATCTAACCTCGATATCGTATATGATGTGATTCATTCTGTTTCAGATATGTTCTATTAAATGAATGATCAACGAACATCGTTAAATTACGCTCGAGAATGTCTTTTGAAATTATCATTAATGAGACAAAATGTTGATCTATGTGATTTTCGAATTGTGATCAATGGAAAGGAAATCTTTTGCCATAAATTTCTTCTTATGGCAGCCTCGGATTATTTCAAAGCGATGTTTACTGGTTCGTAGTTGAATCATACAATCGAATTGAATTGAATTTATTTATTTGCAGATAATATGAGTGAAAGTCAGTCGGATCATGTTGAACTCAAAGAATTTTCTCAATCATCTCAAGGTGTCGAGTCAATTATCGATTTTTGTTATTCAGGAAATTTAAATATCACATTCGATAATATCGATCAATTACTGCATGCAGCTACACATTTACAAATTATCGATGCAATCGATTTATGCTGTGAATTTCTTCGAAAATCTTGTTCAATTTCGAATTGTATCGACATATATAAAATAGCTGATTTATATTTTCTTAAAAATCTATTCGATTATGTTCGTTTATTTATTTCGAACAATTTTCTTCGATTAATGTTTAATTCCTATGAACAGTATCAACAATTAACATACGAACAGATTTCCACTGAATTAGTACGAGATACATTAGATATGAATAATTATCGAGAATTTGATCTGTTTCGAATGATTTGTTTATGGATTGACTACGATCGAAATCAACGAGAAAAACATGCGCTAGATTTATTTCGATTGATTCGTTTTATGTTAATGTCACCTGAAGAATTAACTGATCATGTGAGAAATCATCGATTGATTAAAGTCGATGAACAATCGAGACGTTTAGTTGAAGATGCTCTTTGTTTTTACGCATTGCCAAATCGACAACCGTTGTTGAATTCAATTCAATGTCGAATAAGAAATCATTCGGTTTTAGTTGCTGTCGGTGAAGTTGATCTGTTTGTTTTGAAGAAAAATGCTCATCAATGGGATATACTTTGTCAAGCGCCATTCGAAGAAAATTATCCTGTAAATAGAACAAATAAATTCCTAACTAAATCATTGATATGTTTCAGTTTTTAGTATCCGTTTAGTACAATAACAGTGAACAATTATTTGTATGTGCTCGGCACACGTCGATCATCATCGGAGGAATATAAATCTTGTCATCGATTCTCACCACGTACATGCCAATGGACGGAACTCACCGGTTTACTTTACGATCGATCTCGATTTGCTGCTGTTTGTATTGACAAATATATTTATGTGTAAAGAAGTTTTTTGTTTCTTCCTATGAAAAGAAAACATAGTTCGTTAGTTTAGTCTCGGCGGTTTTGAAGGATTTAAGCGAACGGTGAGAATTTATATGAATACAATTGAAAGATATTCGATTGAACATGACCGATGGGAAGTTTATGCAAATGATCTACCACAATTATCGTCGTTGGCTGCTTGTGCTTTTGAAAATTCGATTTATTTCGGTGGAGGAAAAAATAGTCAATGGTCGAAAATATCTGATTTCTATTGTTTTTCAATTGATAAATGTCAAGTAGAACGACGTGCGTCGATGCTCAATGCACGTACAACACATACATTTCATTTATTCGAAAAGAAAATTCTCGGTAAATCAAACAAAATCATAAAGAAAACATCAACATCATCATTGTTTTTTGTTTAGCTATCGGAGGTTTCGATGACGATGGTAACGGAATGTTATCGATCGAAAGTTATAATCTCGATTGCGATCAATGGACAATTCTGACGTCAATTCCAGGTACAATATCAAAAACATGGCCTCAGTCACTCGGTATATTCAATCGTCAAATTTATATCTCAGTCTTTCATACGTCAAACTCGTTTATGGTTATGCAAGAAGGTTATTTCTATGATTTCGACAATCAACAATGGTTAAAAGCACCGATCGTACATGAACGAGCGAGATATTGTCCAACAGTACAATTACAATTTCCGAAAGAAATTCTCTGTTGAATAAAGTTTAATATTTGTGATTTGTTTTTATATAATTTTAAATTAAAATAATGAAAGAATAATTTCAATATTTCAGATAGAAATATGTAAAAGTTCATAGTTTTATTTATTTCTCTCTCTCTCTCTCGCTGCAGATTATTTTCAATGACATCTTTAATCTTCTTTTTTTACTTATCCTCGTCTTTTTTTAATGTCTTTTCAATGATTTATTAATCAGATAATGTAACGAAAAACTTGTTTTTCTTTCCAAACAATTCTTATTCTTTGCTCGTTTAGTTTAATATAAAATCGATTATGGATAATCATACGTCTTCGTCTCCAACATCGTGTTTTCTCTTTGAAAACACGAATGGTTCGATTTATCCGAGTGATTTAGTTTTAACAATGATCGAAGATGGTTCATCTCCATCATCGTCGATAAATTCTAATGGAAATCTATCCCCAACGTCGTCCTCATCCAATCAATCGTTTGGATTGAATTTAAATACTCAGATGTCATTTCCTTGTTGTCTTTTTCGTTGTCGTCCGAATTCGCATCCGTTCCAAGAACGTTGCATTCCATTAAATGAACCCGTTAAAGTCGGACGAGCTGTTGCTCGTCTCAAAGCTCTTCCAAACAATGCTATTTTCGATTGTAAAGTACTTTCACGTCAACATGCCAAATTCTGGTATGACAATGGCAAAGTACGTTTGAAATTACAAATTGGAAAAAAACTTTGTAACAGTCTTGTCGTTCGTTTTCAATAGTTTCTTTTGCAAGATACGAAAAGTTCAAATGGAACATTTGTGAATAATCAAAGACTGGGTAAATGTAATGAAGAAAGTTTGCCGTTTGAAATCTTTTCGGGTGATATTGTTCAATTTGGTGTTGATGTTACTGAGAATAATCGAAAAAGTAGATAGATATCATTTTGTCTTAAAATAGAGTTTTATTTGTTTGCTTGTTTTTCGTAATAGCCACTCATAATTGTATAATTATTGAAGTCAAACTTTTTCATACTGATGGAAGTGAAGCTATTTTGAGAAGGTAGATCATCGAGTCACTATTTTTTTAAAAATAGTTTTTCTTTTTCGTTCAAATTTCAGTCCGGTTGATCGACCTCTTGGTCAAGCTAACGAACTTGATATTAACACTCAAGCTATGTATCAACTCGCTCAATATCTTCAAGTAAACTTTCGAATTCGATTGTTTTCAAAGAAAAAACAATCATTGTTCGTTTTAAGGAAGCTATGCATCGAGAACAAATGCTTGAACAAAAACTCGAATATCTTCAAAATGTGATACGTGATACTCAACAAGCGTCGAACGACGGTTGGCAAGCAATTATCGATGAAGATCGACTACTAGCGCGTATCGATTCACTCGAAGAACAAATACGAATTTATCATGCCAAAGTACTAATACAAAAGTCAATCGAACATCGTTGATTTTGTTGTTTTTTTAAGCATCCCAATGAAAATGTTCCCATTCAAGAATTAGTTCAATTAAAACAATCAAATAGTAGATTTGAAAAAGAATCGAAAGTAATTCTCAAGACTTAGTTTTTCCAAAGATTTGTTAGGATGTAATTGAATTTTATTAAGGAAAAACTCGAGAAAGCTTTGCTTGATCGTGCTGATGCAATTAGTCGTAGTAAATCGCTGGAATCGTCGTTACAAATAACACAAACTGAAATCAAACGATTAGAAGAACAGAATGATCAATATAAACAAGAAGCACAAAATCTTGTTCAATCAATCGATGACCAACGTTCTCTATTAAGAGAATTAGAAACTAAATTTCAAGTAAATCAATCGATTGTTTACTTTTTTCGAATCGAATTCTCTTTTTTCGTCTAGGATTGTGAGCATCGTTCAGCAGATTTAGAAACTGAACGGCAACGAATTCAAATCGAATTCGAAAATTATTATCAACGAACACATCATCTAGAAGAACTACAACTTCAAAAGCAACAAGAACAAAAATCTCAAAATACTGAAGATGAAGTTCATCAAGTGAATCGATCGTTTTTCTCATTAAAATTTATCAAGAAATTCAATTTATTTTCAGAATGGAATCAACGATGTTGAAATTCATGGTCGATTTCAAGTTCAATCATCTTCAAAAGAAGGTTTCATTCTCAAGATAGTTTTCAAACAAAATCGAAATAATTTCGTCTTAGATTTAATTATCGATCATGAAGATACGAACCAATCGCCGATTCTCGTCGAACAACGTCAAACACTTCTTCCAACAATTCAAAATGATTCAACAGTCAATCATAATCATGAAAATCACGACGAGAACAATGACGAATCAATTGTTAACGATAATAAAGACGAGCATCGTAAGAGATTCTCTAGTCTTAATCGAATTTCTTTTTTGTTCTTCAAGAAAACTACGAACTCATCGAAGCACAACAACAAATCGAATTTCTTCGCGAACATTTGAATGAAACAAAAGGTAAATCTAGTTTTTGATCAAATAAAACAACATAATCCTCATTCATTAAGATCGTCTTACATCCATGGAAGAAACACATCATAGCGAAGAAGAACGTTATCGTTTGTTAACAACCGAATACGAATCTATTCGTGATGAACTTGATGAACTAAAACAATGTTCAAATCAAAAACAGACGACAAACACCGACCTCATCGAAAAACAACAAGATCAACTCGAAAATCTATCGAAGAAACTTGTTTCGAAGCAGACTGAACACGAACAATTACTCAGTGTTTATCTCTGTTTTTTTCTTTCATCATATTTGCTCATATTTTTTCTCTTCTTTTGCCTTTTATCTTGGTAAGATTCTCTACAATATCAAAAAAACGAGCAAAGCTAAATGAAATCTTTTCAATAATCTTATTCGTTCTTCAACTGTGTGCGTGCATTGTACAAATAGAACTGCAGTTTATCACGTTTTTCTTCTTCTTATAAATTCTTTCTTTCTTTCTTTTTCTTTTTGTCACAGACTTCTTCTTCTTTTTTTATTCATTGCAGTAGTCGAAAGAGAAACCATTGTTGATCATGCAATTTTTTTGTAGCTGCTTGAAACCGATACGAAAAAAAAACACACACAAAAATTAAATTGGATGAGCTTTGTACAAATCCCAAAGATCATCGAGAAGATCATTCATTGTTACAAGATCGATATTCATGTCTAATAAACGTAGAAGAACGGTGCCGTCAGATTTGAGATATTGTTGACTGAAGATTTTGGTGATCGGTTGATAATCGTAGACTTGAACAACGTCGGAATTTTGCGTTCGACGAATACGTCGTTGTCGTGTTTCGCTGATATCTCGATGGAAAATGAGAAAGACAACCCATTGAATAATCAAATTATAGAAATTACAAATCAATAAAAATATCAACCAAAGATAAGCAAAGATAAAGATTTTTTCATTGAATATATTTATAGGCAAAACACATTGAACGGTATGTCGATGTTGATTTTTGCCGAGAAAACGAACGATAAAATCGCAAAGGACATTCGTCGGAAATTGAATCGATGTTTGACGATATGTATTACTATAGATAATCAATCGTTCGAATAGATCGTGAAAATTCAAATTAAATCTCATGAAAAAATGTAAACATAACAATTGAAGTAGAATATTGATCATATAGAGACATTTAATGAATAGATAGAATAGTGTTAAACGAGGATAAGGTGCATTTGTGTATGTTCGAAAGTATTGATCGAGACGAGAAGCAACATTTCGAACTAATTGTCGACGATAGACAGGCGATTCAGCGAGAGAATTTTGACTGAGTTTCAATTGATCGATATGTTTTTGTAATGTTAAACCAAGACGAAACAAACCATTTCGCCAGAAGAATCCCGGTAGAAAAAAACCAATCGTTTGTAAAAGTAAAATAAATGGAACGTATTGATAGAATCTTAGCATATACGAGCCATGTCGAGTTTGATTTTGCTCATCGAATTCAGGAATATCTTGATCAATTGGAAAGAAATAGGTGTTCGATATCCAACAGACGAAATCTGCGTAGGTTATATGTGCATCCGTGAATGAAGCAGGCGTAAAACAGGATATTGGCTTGCCAACAAACTGAACTGAGGAAATAATGAGAACGAATATGGAAAAAATTAAGACGGAATAATGACGAGATAGACGATCAACGAAATCATCGTCACATCGACCGAATCCACTGTAGAAACGAATTAATGTGTAGAAATCAAGTCTAAATAAACCAAAGACTTGAAATCGAAAATTCAATTAGATTAACAACTTTTTCATTAATAGAAAATTCATATAATTCAATTAAGTCTAATTCAATTGATTTCATTCGGAAATCTTTTCGTTTGTTTTCTTTGTTAATTAAAAAATAGATAAAAAAAAACGCACAAACATTCATTTTTACCTTGGATAGGGTCGTTTCAAATACGTTGTCATTTGAATTGACGAAGTGAACACGTACACTTGTCTTGTTGGATGCGTTCTGTGCTCAATTATTCAAGACACATTCATCATGTTTCCTTTCTCTTATCTATTTTAAAGCACTCTCGAGAATTCTCTATCTCTCAATCTCTCTCTCTCTCGCTTCTTGTTCGTACATACTATTCACTAGAGGACAATTAGATGAACTAACATGTCGTAGTTTATTTCTCTCGACATGTTGATCGGCAAACGTTGATCGAAAGCGAGATATAATTATTGAAATTATTCGAAAGACTATTTACGGAAGATCTCGTGAGAAAAAATCATTTGATACTTTCCACACATTTCATCTGACAAAATCTAATCAACGAAGAAGAATTCTCGATGACGAGAAATGACTAAATCAAATCACGAATAAAAACCATAGTCAATTGGGATTCTATTGTTTGTTTGCTTATTTTTGTATTCGATTCAATTGAAAAAGATAACGATGACGAAGAAGAAGAAAAAAGGAAAATTTATCGAGTCAACAAATATTCTCACAGATTAATAATACAGTCACGTATTCACCTTGTGACTTTTGTATGTTCGTGTGGTATTTTTTCCTTGATTGTATATAATCTTGACTCATTATCATACGAAACGAGTTACGAAGAGAACTAGTCCAAGCCACATTTTAACATACGATTGATGGCATCGGTAGTTTTCGATGTATTCGGACTAGTCGGACAAACGAATAAAAATGATGATGATCTTGTTGATAGATTTAATCATCGTTTTACGGTGATTATACTTGTCTTTTTCGCAGCATTCGTGACTGCAAAACAATTTGTTGGGTAAATTTTATTTTCAAGTTCTTTTGTCGTTATTTTCCTATGAATTTGTTCGATAGAAATCCGATATCTTGCTGGTGTCCACCTCAATATTCTAATACTCAAGCTGCGTATGCGAACAGTATTTGTTGGCTAAAAGGAACCTATTATCTCGAACAACAACAAAAATCTGTTCCACATCGAACTGAAAATTCTGAATTTCAAATTCGATATTATCAATTCATACCGTTTATTTTACTTGGCATGGCCTTGTGCTTCTATCTACCGTATATGTTATGGTATGTCGAATGACATTAAATTAATCCGTGGAAAATGCGCTTTTTGTTTTACTTTCTTTCTTTCAGGAGAAATCTCAGTCGACAGATCGGCTATGATCTTCGTTCAATTATTCACGATGTTAAAAGCGTTGACAGAAAAGATGTTCGCAGTATAGCACAACAGATTCACATTGCAATCGAACACGATACTTCGAATAAACATAAGCATCATAATTGCATTTGGAATATTTGTTCATGCTTTGTTTCTCATCGTAAAATTAGCGAATATTTCTTTTTCTAATTTGATTTCAATCGGAATTTTTGTCTTAGGCAATCGTCTATGTGCATTATATGTCTTCATAAAACTTCTCTATATAGTCAATTGTATTTGCCAATTTGAATTCTTAAGTTTTGTTTTATCATTTCGATTTTATACATTTGGTTACGAATGGTTGAAAATGACATTCAATAAGATGCATAATAGAAAAATTAATGATCAAGCAAATGAATCCAAATGGTTTCCTCGTGTTGTTATGTGCGATTTCATGGTTCGCCATCTTGGCTCGAATCAACATTGGATGTTTGTTATTGATTTTACATTTAAATAATAAAAACAAAAAAAAATCTTTTTTTTTGTAGAGCAGTTCAATGTAATCTTCCGATTAATTTATTCAATGAAATCATTTTCTTAATTATCTGGACTTGGCTCGTATTAGTCACTATTTTAACTTGTTTTTCATTAGCTTTAACATTATATTCAATTTATACAAATGCTGGCTATGAAAGAATCCATCAATATCTTTCGACAAGTTCAACGAGGGATAATCAAAATGTATACAGCCCATTTTTTCATAACTATTTAAAATGGGATGGTATTCTAATTCTGCATATCATTGAACAAAATACTGATCAAGTCATTATGTCATATTTAGTTAATGAATTGTATCAAATCTATTCCGATGCAACGAGACAACGGAATAATAATAATCCACCGATTACAACGGATGCAAGTCCTAGTGCTGTATAATATAAAACAACATATAAAAGCTCAACTATTTTTTTTTCTGTTATAAAAATCATTGTTTTTTCCTTGAAAGTTAAAAAAACAGCAATGTTAAGTTCCATTAGATTTTTTTCCACTTCACTCTCACGAGAGAGAGAGCAAATGCATCGACGGCAGCTAAAAGTAACCACACAAAATTCGAATGTTGTGTATTTTATTTTTCAATAACTCATGGAGACATATGAGTGTCGAAGAACGAAAAGAAAGGTAGAGAGACAGAGAGACAGAGAGCAAGAAAAAACGAATCCGTATGTACGAACAACGAAAAAGAGAAAGAAAGAAGAAAAGTTGAGATTAGTTTTTTTTGGTCATTTGTTAACAACAAGCAAGTTATGGACAAGATCATCATTGCGGAAGAACGTTATGGAAAAAAGACGTCATATTTCGTTGAAGATGATTTTATCGATCGACTAAACAATCGATTGACAGTCATGGGTTTAGTTATGTGTATTTTTATCATCACAGGAACTATGTATGTTGGCAAACCGATTAATTGTTGGACACCAGGTTCGCGATCTAACGGAATAATCAATTCTCTTTAAAAACATATTTCCAAATTTTTTCTAGCGGAATTCAAAGGACAACATGATGGTTATGCGAATAGTGTCTGTTGGTTGAAAGGATCATATTATCTTCCAACGGATGAAAGTATGTTTTTATATTGATAAAAGAAAATCAATTCTAAATATGAACTCATTTTCAGTTCATATTCCTGATCGAACAAAACCGAGAATCTATTATGTGTAAGTTGAATTTCGAGTCTGTCGAAAAACATTCGAATCTGAATGATTTAGTTCGTATTATCAATGGACACCGTTTATTCTACTTGGTATGGGATTATTATTTCTTGTTCCCAAAGTCATTTGGCATACATTCACTCGACAAGGTGGTATCAATATTCGTCGATTAGTTCAATTAATAAAAGAAAATCGTGACGCTGAAAAAGGCACAGATTTCGCCAAAAAAGCACTCAAATCACATATCGATACATTGAATCGTATCGGGGGAATATTCTGCTGTGGTTTTCGACTTAAAAACGTGTACTTCGGTCATGCTTTACTGTATTTCACTGTTAAATGTCTCTATCTGATCAATACAATAGCACAATTCTTTCTCTTAAATGCATTTCTTTCATTCAATTTTACGACTTACGGTGTCGAAGCAATCAATAGAATGATGAGTGATGGTGATGAATGGTTCGAATCTCCTCGATTTCCTCGTGTAACAATGTGTGACTTTATGGTCCGACGACTAGGCTCGAATAACCATTGGTACGCTGTTCAATGCAATCTACCCATCAATATGTATAATGAAAAGATATTCCTCGGCATTTGGTTATGGTTGATTATTTTAACTTTTTTAAATATTATTTCGATTATTATTTGGTTGATTTCGTTGAGTCAACAACGACGAATCGCAGCTGTAAAGAAATATTTGAGTGTGATGAGAGAAATTCCATCGAGAAAAAGAAGTTCTACGTTTGAATCGATGCAAGTATTCGAAGATTTTACGAAATATCTACATACCGATGGGTTTTTGATATTTCGAATTATTGCAAGAAATACGGATGAAGTTTCAGCAGGACGAATTCTTGAACATTTATACCGAAATTTCGAACCTCCTACGACAAATCACTTCAGTGATGTTTAGAAAAAAGCTTTTTCTTGTCTTTAAAGGTGTGAATTAGATTGTACTGTTCGTTTTCTTTTTTATATATTTTTTATTTGTCTAGGATTCAATGATTAGCATAGTAAGAGCGAACTGATTTTAATATACATATAATTTTGTTATTGATATTCTCAAAGAAAAATATTATTCTAAAGAGCTAAAGACAGTTTATTGACATTCAGGCAATGTCATGAGATTTTCGGATTGGATAAGTAAGAAAATGATTGATTTATAATGGCTTCTTTACATAAAAAAACCGACTTTTACATTTTGCTGTTTTTTTACGACGTTAATAAATTGGCCAATAATCATGATAATAATAATCAACAATCATATACCTCGATCGTATACTCCACTTTACGGATAAATAAAATTCTTTCTCTCTGATATATCGAATTGTAAATTATTCTTGAAGGACTTGAATTTCATTCAGTGAATACATTTTCTATGGTTTCCAATCGTATTTGAGAACATGTTGGAATATTTCATTTGACGAGATTATTGTTATTGAAAAATAGGCAAGATTTTATATTTGAAGAAAAATAATGAGTCTCACGAAAGGACACGTCTTTTATTAGTGTACTTGAGAATTCGTAAATCCAATATTTTTTTCTCTTTTGCGAAACATTGCTCACACTTCATTTAGCACAGTGTTGCTACTGTAGGAAGAAATGAAGAAAAAAAACTGTATGTGTCATTCGTAGCCAAAAAAAGAAACCAAATCAGAGATGAAACGTAACCACAGAAGGAAAAATTTGAAGTTTGTGTACTTTGTTCTTCACTTGCTCATGGACAAACGAAAGCAAAAGAACAACTCGCAGAAAAAGGAGAAAGAGAGAGAGAGAGAGACAGAGACAGAGAGAAATGAAGAAAACGTTAAAATACCGACAAAAAATGAAATGCAAAAAAAGTTATTTTTTTACTTTTCTTAACTATCGAGAGAAATTCAATTGAGTATGGACAAGATTATTATCTCCGAAGATCGTTACGGAAGGAAATTAAATCATTTCGAAGAGGATGATTTCATTGATCGACTTAATAGTCGATATACAGTTATGCTGTTAGTCATGTGTATTTTTATCATCACCGGAAAAAGTTACGTTGGAGAACCGATTAATTGCTGGACGCCAGGCTAGTTTACTGCTGAGTTTTCTTCCTTTAATCAATGAGAATGTCTTTGTTTTCCAGCTCAATTTTCTGGTACACATAATGCGTATACGAACAGTATTTGTTGGTTAAAAGGATCGTATTATCTACCAACGGAAGAAAGTAGGTTTTTCAAATGAAGTAGACAAATCTTCGAGTGTTCTTTTTTAAATGTTTATCTTTGCTATTGAATAAACAAAAACTTGTTAGTACGTTGAAATCAAGAGAAGAATGAAATCGAATATTAAAAAATCGATTTTCATTCTTATATGACTACTACTTGAGCTTCTGTATTCTCGAACTATGTAACATGTTATTATAGTATAATAAAATTGAAATTAGTACTTTTTATAATCATGTTTGTCTTTCACACTTAGTTACGATTCCTGACCGATCGAAACCAAGACATTATCACGTGTAAGTTGCATTTTAAAATCTATTCAAATTCGATATCGTGGATGATTTAGTTCGTATTATCAATGGACACCGTTTATTCTTCTTGGTATGGCCTTACTGTTTCTTGTACCTCGATTCTTATGGCATTCATTTACTCGACAAGGTGGTCTCAATATTCGACGATTAGTTAGTACAATAAAAGACAAACCAGATAATGAGCCAGGAGTTACTTTCGCTAAAAAAGTATTCAAATCTTATCTTGACTCTCAAACTACTCTCGGTGGAACGATCTGTTGTGGTAAACGAATTCGAGGTTTCTATCTCGGTTACACATTCGCTTATTTTACAATTAAAATTCTCTATATTATTAATACATTAACGCAATTTTTCCTATTAAATGCATTTTTATCATTCAATTTTTCGGCTTATGGAGCTGCAGCTATTAATAAACTGTTGACTAGTGATGATGATTGGTTCGAATCGCCTCGATTTCCTCGTGTGACAATGTGTGATTTTATGATTCGACATTTAGGCTCAAATCAACATTGGTATGCAATTCAATGCAATCTACCGATTAATATTTATAACGAGAAAATCTTCATCGGTATTTGGATTTGGTTAATTGTATTGACAATTTTAAATGTTATATCAACTGTTCGTTGGATTATTTCGTTAACACGTAGACAACGTTTTGCAACAATAAAGAAATATTTGAAAGTTTCACAACAATCAGTCCCATCCGAAAAAGAAACTCTTCTCTCGTCAACAACAACGTCGAGTAGAAGCGATGCACCATTATTAAAACCTCCTCGTTACAATGAACTTACTGATTATATGCATGTAGATGGTTTTCTTATATTCGATCTAATTGCACATAATACAGATGATATTGTTGCTGGACAAATTCTCGAACATTTACATCAAAATTGTCCACAACCAAGACGAGATTATAACCATAATGTTTGAGAATATTTCGTGGGAGTGTGTGTGCGTTTGCTTAATGAATTTCTTCTCTTTCATTCTTTCTTTCCATATATGATTGTGATTTTTGATTAGTGAAATTTAATTACAGGTGAATAAAATCGGAAAATAACCCAAGAAAGATTTGATTACTTAATATTCCACTATTTTTAGTTAATCAAATCAATTTCAAGATGAAGTCTTATGTACGTACGACGACGAGAAAACAAAAAACATAATCTCAAGGATACAGAAATGTTAATAGGATTTAATATGAAATAAAGTTGATAACCAGACAGATTCTCAAAAGATAATCACCAGTCAATCGACTTTGTTTTTATTAATCGAAAAAGAAAAAGAAAACATCTCCTCAAGATTACTGGTTCGATCTGTGCCATTTACATACAGAAAAAAAAACAATAGAATTTATTTTTTTATCCAAAAAAAATAAAACGAAAACTGGATAATAAGAATAATAATAATCGTCATAAAAATAACATTTCTCTGTTTAACCGTACAATAAATAAAACACAATACATAAAAAATAAGAAAGCAAAGAAGAAAAAAACGCCCATCCCACGATTTTATTTACATTTTGAGCTTGACGAAATCTTATTTTTTTTGTTCATTATCATTGATCGTTTCTTGTTGATTTAGCAGTGCTTGTTTAACATCTTCGTCTTGTTGTTTCATTTTGTCTTTGGTCTCCGAATACAAGTCAATCGTATGTCCCGTCTGTTTTGTTGGTGATAAGGGCGTTTTCTTTTCGTAACAAGCTGGATCATGTAATGGTTCTTCCGTAGCTTCAAGCAGATTGCCCATATGTTTCATCGTACTTGTTCGTCGTGTATTCGCATTGAATGTTGCTAAATTCGAATTCGATACGTATTCGGATTGAATCGAAATAATCGAACCGTTCTTCTTCGCACGATCGATCGCTTCTCTACGTTTCATAGCTTTCTCTCGACGTAGTTGTTCTTTATAATATTCAGCAAAATTATTAACAATAATTGGAATTGGTAAAGCAATAACAAGTACACCGCAAACGCAACAAATCGAACCGATCACTTTACCCCAACCGGATTTCGGATAGATATCTCCGTAGCCAACAGTTGTCATCGTCTGCAAAATAAAAGAATGTTTTTTATGAATTTTTCGACTTTGTTTTGCTTTATCTTGATCGCTACTTACAATACTTGCCCACCAGAAAGCATGAGGAATCGAACGAAATTGTATTGCATTGCCGTCTTTCTCGGCAAAATAAGCTAAACTGGAAAAAAGTAAAATAAAAATGGCGAGAAACATGAGCAACATCGATAGTTCTTTGTAACTTCGTCGTAACGTATAACCGAGCGATTGAAGACCTGTTGAATGTCGTGCTAATTTCAATATTCTCATTATACGTAGAACACGAAAGACTTGTACAGCTTTACGAACAGATTTTAAATTTTTTAAATTTCCCGTATCTAATGTTTCGAGAATAATCGAAATATAAAATGGAACAATAGCGATCAGATCAATTGTATTTAAAACACCTTTGAAAAATTTACATTTATTCGGTGTTGCATAAACACGAATGAGATATTCAATCGTAAACCACGATATGCATAGAGCTTCGATAATAAACAACGGCAATGGTTCACGACATTCGGTTTCACTTTCATGATGTTCAGTAATTAAATCTCGTGCTGCTGCTTGAGCAGCAATGCGAACAGCATCGACATCGCCCATTGCAGCTGCATGTTCCATATTCGCTTCAGCTTCGGTTATATTCGGCGTACAGCCAATGCCTTCAATTGTACTAATCGTCAATGCAAACGATGAGAGAAGAATAAAAGCTATACTAACGAAAGCGATTACCTAGAGAGAGAGAGAGAAAAGGAAAATTGGTTATGTTTAGAGTTGGTTTTTTTTTCTATATGTACTCGTGCAGCTTTGGATGTATGAGGATGTTCGACAAGATCCCAGATTTTCCGTCGAGTCGTTGGACAACAATGTTCACCGAATTGTTCACCTTTTTCAACTTTTAATAATTCGACTTCTTTCTTCATTTCTTCGAGAACATGTTCTTTTTTTTGATGATATTTATTCTGACAACATAATTCAAGATAATATTCATCAATACCCCAATAAACAAGATCATCATGAAACGATATAACACATATGTCATCAACTAAATGAAGTTTGCCCGTTCGATAGAAATTAATTACGGATGTAAATGAACGTGGATGACGATCGAAAAAGAATTCTCCACTTGCAGTATCATAATCATCGCATAGACGAATGAGTTCATCATGTGGCATTGGACGTGTCGATGGCACAGTTGACTTACGTAAACGTGCTAAACGGCCTAAACGTGTACTTGGCAAACGAGCAAGTGTACGCCAAAGAACTACACGATGAGAAGACAAAGAATTCAATCAGTTTAATTGAATAATAAATAGAATACCTTCGTGTCGAACGCCACCAACATTTAATATCGCTTTATTTTGATATGAATGTGAAGTGGTTAGGCTTACCGAACCGTCCGTTGATGTACGATGCATACGTGAACTACTTTTCGGCGTATCTAATGGCGATGGTGTGATAGATTTTTGTGGTAGATCATCAATCGTTTCTGTTTCTTCATCTTCGACGAGAGCGGCTGCAGCAACGGGATTTGCCACGGGAAGAAAAATGCTCGTTGGTCGTTTACAACCGGATATCGATGTTCGAGAAGCAAGACGTGCCATATCATTTGTATAGATATTTGAGTTAGTCGTCGATGGATTTGTCATGAGAGCATCGCGAATTGTCGATGTTATGATCGATGGAAAACGAAAACGATGTTCTTTTTTTTGATTATGACGCGGTACGGGACATGATTCTCGACGATTGGTTGGCGAGGCTAGATTCGTTGATGATTTCGTTTCGGATATTCTCGTTGGCGTCGGTGTTAGATGATGAACTGACGGACGAGATGATGTAGACGATGTGGGAGAATAAAACCAATCTTGATCGGGCAACTGAGAAAAACGAGATTGACTCGTTGATAAGAAACGATTATTTTGTGGTCCATTGGTAATAAGTGTAGCATTATATGATGTTGAAACAGCACGAGGCCGACTTGGAATTGATTTGATGTCGAATTCAGAAGGTGTTTGTACGACTGATGATGATGACGATGATTGTACGAGTGTTAGTTGATTATTCTCGACGGAAGATGATGCCGGTTGTGTCGAGAGAGGAGGTGATGGAGGAGACGACTGCGTGTGTAGCATTATCCTATGGAAATCGGATCAGATGAGAAAGAAATGACAAAGTTGACTTGACGTTGATTTCGGTCGTCGTCGTCATCGTCGTTGTCGTTATTAGTACTCCATACAAACATATGCACATACATACCACATACATACACAAAACAAATGACTAGATCAGTCGAGTACAAGTTGTTGAAATAAAAAGAAAGGAAATGACAACGAATGAGTTGTATTATGCAATTGACGATTGAATTCAAATCTTTTTTTTGTTCTTCTTTTTATCAATAACGTCAATTAATAAGACTGAAACTGTTCAGGATCTTTACGATTAGATTCGTTAGACCTAAAGCAAAAATAAATAAGATATAGGAAAATATGCAACGGTGCATATAAATCAGAAAAGATAGCATAGGATTGGATCGTTGTAATATAAACTAGGCTCCTTCGTTAATATGCGTGTCGCCTCTTCTACTAACTTTCTCTCACTCTCTCTTATTTCTCTCTAGGGTACACGGTCGTTTTTCAAATTGAGCACGAGTTTGCATTAGAAATAGCGGCATGTTGTTCCATTTTCTATGTCTCATTAGAATTGTCATCAATTTCCTTACGATTCGATCAAAATCACCTGTCAATCTCTGGTACTATCTCATCTTATTACGATCAAAACTTGATAGGCAACTTACAACATATGTGTCTACAACAAATATATATATATCTAGTTTTTTTTTGTGTCTCTTGTTATTTCATTTATTCTTCTTCTTCTTTTTTTTGTCACTGTCAATGCTTGTTAGACAACAACAATGACAGTCGGATGACACAGCTGCTCCTGTTGACTGACAGACAAATGTTTCTTCTACATTTATTAATCAATGTAGCTAATAGCTAATAGAAGCGTGTCGTAAAACAACTTACCCGTAATAATAATAATAATAATAGCTAGATTATCTTTCGCCTTTTCTATTTTTTATGTTTATTTATTTATTCAAATTTCTTCTCGCACGATCATGCACAAGCACAACCAAAAGAAAAATCGACTAGAGAGACAGAGAGAGAGATATTGTTGCTTTTTTCTCTTACATTTCTCATTGCATTAGCATTATTAGTACAGGAAAATTCGGATATAAATTGCGAACGCGTGCTGTCGAGTATCTATCATTTTTTGTTCGTTTGTTGTATTGGCAGTGTGCTTGTTGGCATCATCTTGCTTGCTCATCTTTTGTCTATGAGAAAAAAAGAAGATGAGACACAAAAAAAAACGAACGAGCAGAAGAGAGAAAGTAATAAGAAACATATATTCTTCTTAAAGCACAAGAAAACGAGAAATCTGAATAAGAAAGAAGAAGAAAAAAAACAGAAAAAGAAAATTCTATCAGCATCATTTCTTCTTCTTTTTCTTTTTTTTAACTCTTCGTTCCGCTAGTAAAATCTATAAATAAAAGATATCTACTAGTGCATAATAATAACGTGATAGAAGAACAAAATTGATTGACACGCAACAGACATCTACGAGAGAAAAGAAAAGAAAAATGTGTTAATCTTCACTGAAGCGTATGCCATGTGCATTGAAAGAAATGGTCGTAAGAACCATGACGTGGATATCCGATCGAGTCCGATGACTTCGATGGAACGGAAGAATTTTGATGTTGTTCGATGATTGTTTCTTATGGTAAAATTTTCCTTTTTGCTAACAAAATCACTTCGATTGCTTATTCTTCTTTTTTTTTCTTCTTTTTCCCGTTTCTTTTCTGTTTCCTTCCGATCAAAGAAACAAGCTTAGTCAAGAACCAAATCTCTGTCTCTTTCCCTTTTCCCTGTTCTTATTGCTCTATTCGCTTATTCTTTTTTCCGTTTTACACGACTAAACATATCTCTCGAAATGATATTAACTCATTGTGACAGAAAGAATTTCAGCATAATAAGTCTTATTTTGATAATGATCTTTACTCGTCGATTAATAGGATAAGCACCATATATATCACTGACATTTGTCTGATTAATCAACGCAAATATCATTATTATTAAGAGTATAAACAACAAAACGAAGAAGTAGAAGAAGAAGAGGAAGGAAGTGAACTGCAAATTAAAATATATTTCTTAAATTTAGTATCTGAAGTGTTTTATTTTATTCGTAAATAAGTACTATTCACTCAAGGAATGTGAATTATGATCTTCAACCTGGAGAGAAAAACATGAAAAAAAAAATTTAGATTCTTATTTTATTTTTACTAGTACAAAAAAACTTCTATTGAAAATCAGTCTTCCATTTGTATTATTATTTTATTCAATGAAATAAATGCACAAATTACTTAATTTAATTTATCAGTATCTGTAAAGATTTATGTTTACTTATTCTTTTCCGACTATTATTAACATGGAAGAGAGAGAGAGAAAGAGAAGGAAAATCAAGTTTTTATTTACTTAAATCGGTACTTTCTAATATTTGAATAGAAACGTACCGTGTATGAATCCTCTTTTTTCTCCCCCTTCTCGCTCTCGTTTTCTAAGTGAAATTGTCGATGCGAGAATAACGTTCGGAAGTGTAATAACGACCTTAAGAAAATCGACGAAAGAAATGTAAATGAGGTACGTTTGGCATTTTGGCTCAGCAACATAACAAAAAAAAACTGATACACTCAAACAGCCAACTAATCTATGCATAGAAATCACAGAAAACAGATGTCAGAAAGTTAGAACGGAAAGATAATGAAAGATTTTAACATATGCACGTGCAGAATTATTTTCAATTGAAATTATCTGATAATAAACGAAGATTTCGTCAAATGGTAATATAATCAAGATTAATGACAATTGATCGATCTTGGATAAGAGTGGTTTTTCTCATCTTTTTATGATTGAAGATCTGTCAGTTAAAAATAAAATGAATTCAATCATAAGTCTATACTACTGTCAACGAATAGTTCTTGTCTTGACTATTTTGAGAGAGAGAAATCCCATCGATCAATTTCTAGACTTGATTATGAAATCAACAGATGAGAGCTAAGTTTCAAAACGAACCCTCAAAAACGTACTCATATGTCCTTGAACTAAAAATAGGAATTTATTATCAGACAACAGTTTGAATATGATTGATGAGTATGCATAAAGTAAAGAACTATGTGTAAGAAACATTCTATCTTAGTCAAACATTGATTAAT
>Ga0209930_1001635_pt1 | contig 32947 bp, 27 predicted proteins | sample ThiBiot_500_biof_2_FD_183948 | JGI IMG/M metagenome (GOLD analysis project Ga0209930, IMG submission 183948) | Wastewater bioreactor microbial communities from Cape Town, South Africa - Thiocy_cont_500_biof (SPAdes) | ecosystem: Engineered > Bioreactor > Thiocyanate-remediating >... | reverse complement strand
ATCTGATAACTACGGATCTATGTACAATCGTTCGACGAATACCGAAACATTCGGCCATCAACGTCGTGGCAATTACCGACGACCAGCCTATTCGAATTATTCACGTCAACAACAAAGCAATGATAATTATCACTATCGACAGAATCCGAATAATGGATACAATCATCGTCATTGATGATCGAAATATTTTTTCAATGATTGAATAAAAAAAAACGCCAAAAGTCTCTTTTTTTCACGAGAGTATGGTCTCAGTGAGCTGCCGGTGGTTTGTTTCAAATTTAATTTATCGTGCATATATTGTTATTATTTTTTCTATGTGTTCTTTTGTGTATCTGCGCGAGATGATCAACTCAGGCGAATAAAAGCAACAGCATAAAAAAAAAGGATCGAACTTGGGCTCTTGATTTGCTGCAACGGCGCTGCATTTTCTCGTATATAGAACATATATTTTTTACAGAAAAAAAAAGAAAAGAAGAAAAACACTTAGAACGTGTTTTCTTTGTTAACATTTTGATAATTTACAAATGATTTTTGTCTTGATTACTTAACTAACGTGCCTTTGACACAATAGAGAACGCCTTTGCGCGACGAACGAGTTATACAATGATCTTTAACGAATTTTTTCACTTCATGAATTGGATATTGTTGTGTTTGATTTTCTTGTTTGATTCGTGAACGTAGATCGGTGAATTGGAAACTGTCGCATTTCTCGAGCAAATCAGCAACATATCGACGAAGCTTAAAAAAAAACAGTGTTCGATGAAATCAAAGAGAAAACAACGATTTACAATATCGTATTTGTCACCCATTTGACCATTGATGAAAACTGGCTCTTGTTTGAGATTCTTCGGCCACTAGGAACACGGAAAATTATTTGAAAAATAATGAGAAGAAGAAGAATTTGTCGAGAAACCTTTTTATTTACATAAATCGCACCGATTTCGGCTGCTGCTCGAAGGATACTTGCTTCGGTTACGCCCGATGCTAATGGATGGCCAGGTGGCGATGATATCAACTCCAATTTAATAGCTAAAAGCCCGATATTCGAGGGAAAAACAGAGGAAATTTGTTCGATTTTTACCGATATTGATTTCACTGAGTTTGAAATAGGGTCGATAGCCAAATCGTCGTTTCATGAACGATAATAATTCGTGTTGAATCGTTTCAGGATCTTGTTTGATGATGGTTTTCGGTAGGGTTACAGGTGTACTAATAGTTGTTGCTGATTCAGCTGGAGAATCGGTGGATTTTCTCGAGGCACTTCGACCTAGAACAAAATCGAACAATTCGAAATCAGAACAAATCGAAATCGAAACTTTTTCTCGTTGATTTCTTCGGCGATTTTTCGACATCGGTTTTTTTCTTTTTCTTCGGTTTCGTCGGCGGAACAATCAATGGTTTCTGTTCATTGATGATGTTCGATGCAATCGATGATAATTTGTCAGTTTCTTGAGAGAATTCTTTATTTAAAAATAATAATTGAAAATAATCTTCGATTGAAATCGTTTTTCGCCAACGAATCGGCAAACGATTTTGCTCGAGATTATCTTTCATCGCCCATTGAGTTCTCAGATGGATAGCTGGATGTTCTTGAGGTGAATAATAGGCGAAATCTATCCAACGTTCTTCATTTCGAGCACGTTCAATGTAATTATAAGATCGAATTTTCTTTTCACGTTGTAAACGACCTTCCGGTCGCCAGAATTTCATTGTTACGAGTTCATTCGATGGTTTATCCGTCGTTTCATCATCAGTTGTTGTTTCGTCTGCCGAGGAAGCCGATTGTTTCGAAAAATTTCCTTCGTTATCGAGTTCGTCATCGTCGATTGACATCGGTTTTTGTGCGAGAAGCGTCGATGATGTTGCATCGAAATTCGGTCGTAATTGGAAGATGGCATTGAGAGGAGAAAGTTGGAGACCGTTCGATGTCAGAATACCGACGGCATATCGTTTGTAATTCTCGCCTGGCGTAAGATTTGTCGACGAGAGAGTTAATCGATTGAAAGTTGGAAGTGTTTGGTCGGATATCGACAGATGTTCACTGGCTCGTGTTTCATTTTCTTTAGCATGAAAATTCGATTGATCATCGAGCGAATAATCGACTTGAACGAGTTTATTTTTCGGCTTCAAACGAGCATTGACAAATGTTGCATTCGAATTATTATTGTCGTATTGAAGATTATTGGCACGTAAAGGATATTGAAATAGATAAAGTTGATCGGCAAAGATACGTGTGAGATGTATGTCAACCTAAAGCACAGAATTCGAACATGATTTGCAAAAACGAAAACAACGACGTTTTACTTCAGCAATTAGTGGATCATTATCATCATCTAGTATTTGACATTCGTCTGCCATCCGTCGTTGATTTGCTTTCGACGGCTGATTTTATTACATATATACATAAAAGAAAAACAAGTCTATAAAAAAGAGGAAGAGAAAGCGAATAATTACGGAATAAGAAAAAGAAGAGAAAAAAAAGAGGAGTTTTGTTTCAAGCGAAATCATCGGCATGGTTCTTTATAAATGTTTGTTTGAATCATCGGAAGTTGTATCATTTACAAAAAGAAGAAAAAAAAACAACAACAATACAGAACAAAAAAAAAAGAGACAGAACAAGAAAACTGATTAATATTAGTTATTGCTTTGGGACACTTGGCGTAATGGTTCTTGTAGATATGATGATAGTGCATCCATCTAGAAAATCAAATCAATATTTTGAATTCGATCGAATTTCAACGTTCAATACTTTAGCTTTTAGCATTCCTAATTGCACATTAGTTTTTGAGACCATACAAATAAGTTGAGTAGCAACAGCTGATATAGCCATTTTGCCTTCTTCTGCATCGAGTAGGATCATATTTAAATCGCCTGAGCCGACGTAATTCTGCGGAAGAGTAGATGTTGAAGTTTGACGAACACGCTGATGTGCTGCGAATATACTACTCGCCATAGCAGCAATGATTTTTGCATCTTTAGCATCGAAACCAGAGTACGCTAGTAGAGCACCATCCTTTGTTAATAAACTATTTTGAAAAAGAAAACAAAAATCAATCAATTGAAATGAAAGACTACGCCTACACTGTCGATTGAATGCCTCCATTTGTTACTTGAGCAAGTACTTCGCTTAAAGCCTTCGGTTTTAGCATAATTTATCTGAAAAATTGCAAACGATCATCTATCAGCTGATTATCAATGTTTCTTTTTCATATGCGTGAAAAAAAAATAGTCTATCAAAAATACTAATTGACAACCAATGAAAATAGCCTTGGTATTCTTGTCATGAGTGTCCTTGTACACACTCATTTTTCCCCTTTCATTTGCGGTGATCATCCTAGCTACCTTTGCTTTTGCGTTCCTTGCTTGTTTAATCATAACTTATTTGCCTGTCTTTTCGACTTATCGATTCATTAATTCATCGTGTACGTTTGTTTTGTAAAGTAAACGATCGAAAATACTGAATAGAAAAGACCTTGATAAATCTGCTAAAAGAAAACAAAATATTTACTGTGCATTTGTTGTCGATAGATTCATTTGAAAAATGTATACACCTCAAGTCAACACATACGGATGGCAAACAGGCAATCGGAAAATCGTTTCTTATCGATTGCCGTCGCATCTCGAAGCACCACCTGGTTGGCATAGTGAAATAGTTCATTCGAATTCTCCGGTACCTATTTTTCACCAAGCTCAATCAACGGCCTATCAACAATCATTTGTTCCGACAAATGTTTATGATCAACAGCAATTTGCATTCAACGAACAACAGGAAAGAAATATCGTCCATCAAGTTCAAAGACAAACTCTACCACCAGTGGTAATTCGAAGACAACTACCGAATAACTCAGTTGTTTATCGACAAAATATCTCGGTGAGATATCTCCAACCACCACCATTGCCACCGCCAGGACCATTGATTATTCGTAAAATAATCGAACGAATTCTGTTTAATATCGAAGAATTTTCTTTTATCTAGGTGAAGTTCGTCCACCACAGCCACCACCATTACCACCAATTCGAGTAGGTTTCTATTTTTAACCTTTTTGTTCGTAAACGATGATTATGCGTTAGATTCGAGAACGACAAGAACGACCTCCAACTCCACCACCTGTGGTAAATCGAAATCATATCTTTTTTTACAGAACTATGCTCGTCATTCATTTTCGCTACTTAGATTCTTCGTGAACGACCTCCGCCAGTTCCAGCTCAAATTCCTGCTCAAGTTATCGAAAAAGTTTTGCCTCCTCCACCTCAAGCACCACGTGGTGTCATTGTCGAACATTTCGGTCGCGCTCCACCGAAGCCACCGAATATTATCATCGAACGTTGGTTACCCTATAAATCTCCAGGTCCTCGACGTGTTCTCGTCGAACGTGCACCGCCAATTGCTCAGTAACTCTTCTCAATCACGAATTCTCGATTTCGAAACTTTTTCTTTCTCATAGATGCGCTCAAGAGCGTAATCTCGTTGTTCATTACGATTCTCCAAAAGCACATATTCATCGACAGTATGAAAACAGAGGTGTAGTCTGTGCTAATCCTGAGGATTATCTTCGACAATACGGTTCTGAAATCGATTCACAAACAATCGATGGTTATAAAGCCGAACTTCTTCGTGAAGCTTCTCGTGCTGCTCCACCGCCACCTTCAATCAACTGCGGTTCTCATCGAGTCTCACCATGTTACGAGAACGTTCGGTCAATCACTCCGCCACTTCGTCGTTCGGTATCCTATCACGATCGTAGTACATCTCCTTATGTAAACTGCGGTTATCAAACCTCTCGATCCTATGTCGAATATCCGACATATTGTCAAGAAACTGACGTAACACCATCGTGGAACGCACGTTGCAATCCATGTTCGTCGTATTCTCGTGGTCGTTGTGGTGAGGATTATTATTATTCGTCTTCGTATTCTTATCCAATGAGTACAATTCGTGTTCATTCAGAAGCTGAATTTCGCGATGTCATGTGTAATCTTACTCGTGGTCGTGTTCCAGCGTCACTAGGCGCATATTAAAACAAAAAAAAACACAAAAAATATTTGCATTAAGTTCGTTTTTTTTCTCTCTCGCTCTTTCTGGAATAAATAAATTTCATCAGCTGAGGTCAAACTAAAACCGAATTCTATTTTTTTCTCAGCGAATTTCCTTCACCTGTAAACGGTTGAAAAGTTTTCGATGGATTCTTTTCCGTATTCTGTTCGATCGAACGTGGAAATCTCAAAAAACCACATTTATAATCATAATCCGGTTGTCCACGATTGCCTTCCCGTTCTTTCAACGGAATGATTGTTGTCGAACCGTGATTTTCATCTCCTTTCGTTTGTATCTCATCCAAGGGTACAGCGAAATCAACTTCTAAATCACAATCGATTATCGAAACAACATTCGCAGGCTTCAAATCGACAACTAATAATTGATAGGTTCGTTCGAGATATTCGATTGATATCATATCATTTTTGGTTAGACAATTGAAATTTCGTAGAAACCTTTCTAGAACAGCTTTCGGATTGGTTATGTCGAGAAACTGTTTGGTTTGCGGTTGAAAACATGCGAATGTTGCCAATGGTAATGAATGAACGGATTCGATACGTATTTGATTACCTTCATCGATGTCTAATTGCTTCATAATCCAATGTGGAACGTAGCAGATTTGTTCGTTATTTGGAAGAAATTCTAGGACACCACAGTGTGTCGAACGATGATTTTCGAGATTCGTTATTTTAAATAACATAACACCGGTCTAAAAATTGACAAATGTTATCGAAATTTTCGATAGTGAAAGTAGAAAATGACTTGATGAATTAGTCGTGCGAGTGCTGATTCGGGAAGAAAAATTTTGCCACTATTTTCGATCGTTTCTCGATTTCGATCGACGAGAAAAGCAGTTGAATAACATTGATAACTTGTTTGAAAGTTATTATTATTTCCTTCATCATCACTTTCGAATGACATTCTTGATCAATTTAAAAACAACTGTGTGCGTGCGGATACGATCTTGACAAAAGTCCAAGAAAATATCGTCTAGATGTCGCTGAAATTTTGACAAAAGAAAAAAAGATTCCAACGAACAAAAAAATTCTTTTTTATCATCACGTGATCGAGAGAAAATCTCGTTGAAATTAATAAAAAAAATAGTTCCATTTTTTCGTCGTCATCAACCAATGAAATCGCTCCGAAAACTAACCTCGGTGCTGAACAAAAAAATTCTGTCTCATCAATACACATAACAGAGGGAGCTAGACACATTTATTTTTTATAAACATCAACTATTGTGTCCAAGAGGAGACCATCGTGGCTGCCTCGTTCGGTTTCCTTGGATATAAAAAAAAAGAAGAAATGAAACCGAAAATCCAATCTTTTTTTTAGATAAACGAAAAGACAAATTAACTCCATCATGCAGAAAAATCATCAACATCTCGTACGGCCATGTGCCGTATTTGTTGAACGATTAAACGATTCTTTCATTCCGTCGAAACGTTACAAAGTCGATGCTGATATCATCTATCGTTCTGTCAACGATCCAACAACAAATCCCAACGATGAACTCTCCGTTGATGTTCTCATGTTACCCAATAATAAAGTTAAAATATCCTCATCATCGACATTCGAAGATCTACCAGCCAACGACGAAACGAAACCGATCGTACGCATACGTCCACATCAATCGTCAATCGATTCGATCGATTACGAATCTCCATCAACAACTGTCAAACGAAATTCGACTCGTTCGTCGACCAAATACGACAACGATTCGTATCTGTTCAACAATACGTTCGATTCCGAAGACGAACTCGGCATGGACTTAAACGACGAAGAATTAGCATCGATCAATCACGTTCTCGATTTCGATGAAGATGACATGTCGAATTTCGACGATGACAACGGCAACGGACCGGGTTATCACGCTGCTCAATTGCCAGATCTAGTTATGGGCTCGTTACGAGCCGATAGCGACGTCAAATTCGAACCATCGTTTCAGTACAGCGATTTGTTCAATCGAAAAGGTCGAACATTCGTGTGTGACGAACGTGGCAATCGTGTTGTTTCAGTTAAATTAGATAAAAGCTCAGCGAAACGTTTAATCGATGGTATCGAAAGAAATTTAGGACGATTAGTTCTCGAAGAATGCCGTCGAGGTGATTTACAAGCACATATTTTAAAAGTAAAATCAGTTTTGTAGTCGAAAGATCGATGACGTTCGTGTTTAGATTGTTTTCAAAGATGAACAAGAATTTTTCGATTTCAATCGATCTGCTATCGTTTCGAAACATTCGTTCAAACAATGTCCGGAAATGTACACGAGATTTCTCGAAAGTCTATTCGAATCTCAAACATATCCAAATGAGAATGAAACCGATCCGTTAGGCGGCGACGTACGAAAACACTTTTTCCTGCATTCGAAAATCTTCTGTTTTGTCATTTTTAGGAAAGTGAACAACTCAATCAATCGTATTGTTGCAAAGTTCACGAGTGTGGCGAAGCGTTTACATCGCGTATCGAGGCGATGAAACACGCGAAAAAACATGCCGAATTAGATCCGTTCGATTTCGTTTGTGATCATTGCGGAAAGAAGTTTCTCGGCATTGCAAATATGAAACGACATTTACGTGTTCATATGGGCAGTGAAGGCAAAGATTTTGCTTGTCCACTTTGTCATTATCGAGGCTGTACGACGACGCATGTCAAACGACATATGGCGCATAAACATTTAGAAAAGTAATTGATCGATCGATCGATTGAATCAAGCAGAGAAAGAGCTTTGTTTTTTTGTAGATCGATTCCGTGTCCGTATTGTTCATTTATGGCTGCAACTAATGCAGATTTGAAAATTCATATGGCAAGAAGACATTGGGATATTGAAGGGTTAGATATACTTAATAATCTACCGAAAACATACAAAAAAGAATGGAAATGTAATAAATGTGATATGGTTTTTCATGATTATTCGGTATGAAAACGAAACATTTTTTTTTCTTTATCTTTTCGAATTTGATTTTGTTTTCAGGATTTTCAAAATCATATTTACAGTCATTCAAGTCAGACAAATAAATTTCAATGTAATCTCTGTCCGTACAATTGCAAGAGCTTCTCGAAATTGAAAGTACGAATTCTTTTGCTGTTGTTTCGAAAAATTCACTTTTGGGTTTTTTTCTTACTTTCCAGCGACATATGTTGTATCATCAAGGTCAACGAAACTACGAATGTCCGAAATGTAACAATAAATTCTATCAAATGGAGCATTTGAAACGTCATTTAACATCGATACATAAACTAAATATTCCTCAGATTGGTCGAGGCAATCGATTGTTCAACTCCGATATTCTCAAACGAGTAGGAGAAATCATAAAACAAAACAAACTTCTTCATCAAATAAAACGCTTTTTCAGAATTCTGACATGCCGAATATTCCTCCACCACACGGCACTGTTCCTCAATGCTACAAAGTCATATCGAAATGTGTATTTACTTGTCAAAAATGTCCATTTTCAACAACTAAACTCTATCATTTGAATGAACATGTTAAAAGTGAACATTTACAATTAGACGATTCGGCACATGTTTGCACGTTTTGTTCGTATATAACTGATAAGAAAACAAATCTTAAAGTAAATAATTTTTGAAAAAAAAATCATTTCAAATCGATTCATTTCGGATATTTATTCTAGCGACATTTACATCATAATCATGCTGGACAATCGAATACGCCCGTACTTTTATCGAATGATGCACTTCTCTCCAATCCAAATACGAAGTTTGTCATTGTGATTTGCAGAATTTATTTTAATTCGATTTTAAAAATAGATTTCAATGTGGTCTCTGTCGACGATATCAAAGCAATGTCGATGAATTCATTAAACATATTACTGAAAAACATCGAATGGATGTAAGAACATTTAATTTACATTTTTTTCAAATTCGTAATAATAATTCTTTCAGGTTGTTATTCTTGATTCTGCTAATAACGGTAATATTCATCAGCAAATTAAATCTCGAGGTCGTGCGGAAGTATGCATAAATATATTTATTTAATTTTGAGTAGCTAAATTGTTCCTTTTGACTTTGTTCGATAGCTTATATGCGCAAGTAATAATACGACACCGTTTCGATTCGATGAATTCGGTGGATTAGTTACAGTTATGAAAAATCCGAATAATACAAATGAAATCAATGTTAATCAACCGACATTAATCGAACAAGTCAATTCAACGGCAACAACAACGAACTCAACCCAAGACTTTTTACTTTCGCAATAACTGTGTTTTCTTTTGTTGTTTTTTCTTTTCTCTTTCTCTCTCTTCGTGTGTGTTTTCTTTTTTCTTTTGCATGCATATATTCATTTTTCTGTTTTTTTTTCTCTTATATTCAAAATTAGGTGTATACATGTTGTTGTTATGTGTCTATTGTTGTTTATATATACAATCCTCATAGGATTGTTTAATAAAGAAACGAAACGAAACGTTAGATTTCTTTGTCAATCGAGCGTAGTGACACGATAGACAGACTTGCCAAATTTTATGTCAACGGGTTCCGTTCGATTTAGTTTCTATAGAAGTTCACCACTTATTAATTGAAAGAAAACCCGTGACATTTTCAAAAGAAGAGTACGTTTCATTTATATAACCGTTCATTAATATAAACACGTCTTTAGTTTTTCTTTTCAGTAATTTAAGATAGAAGATTTAGTTAAGCCGTTTTTTTATTTCAAAGAAGAAAACGAAGAAAAACTCTTCTCTCTCTCCCTCTCATGTCGCTGCACGAGCGTTCTAGTTTTTAATCTCGAAGTGATATAAATTTCCGAAGCATAGAACATAAATACGTGACATTCTCGTTCCAGAATAAGAATAGGATTTGATTAAAAAACAAACAAAAGTACAGTGACTTCAAGAATTACTGCCTCGCCCTTGCATGACAACTTTATTGCTGCTATTACCCAAACACGATAGGGGAAATAAATCAATTGTGACTATCATTATGTAGTATAATGTTCCTAATATACATGCGATAAGTTCAGCTTTCGAGTTGCTTTCGTTCTGGTTTTATTCACAAAATAATAGAACGAAAACAACTCGAAAGTCGAACGCATGGCACGTACCCTAGGAACATTGCACTACATAATGATAGTCGCAATCGATTTATTTCCCCTGTCGTGCTTGTGTAATAGCAAAAATAAAATTGTCATGTAAGAGTGGGCCAATAATTTTTGGTTGGCATCACTGTATATCTATTTTTTTTCTTCTTTGATTGAATCACAAAGACAAAAGCACTTAACGTCAAGTAAAATTACTTTTTTTATTTCTTCTTGTTATTTTCAATAGAACACGCAAGAGACCGCGAAGCATAGAAAAATTTCTCTCTGTGGATCTTGACTTTTGTACTATTTAAGAGGCACGCAGGCGAATGACTTTGTTTGTATTAGAATTTTAAAATTAACACGACAAGTTTTTCTGGGTACAAAACGATGTCTATCGACTATTGGAATATATCTTGGTTTACAATATTTATTTTACTTATTTTTATTGCATTTATTGGCAATTTAATTATTATTCTTGCTATTCGCAAAGATAAAACCATGCATACATCAACATATTTTTATATAATTAACGTTAGTTTCACGGATATTATTCTTGTTTTGACCTGTTTACCTGAACGTATCAGTGCAGTTTTCTATTCCGATCATGGTTTTCAATTAGGTCTTTATATTTGTAAGTACATCATAGATAGAATTCATAAAAACGACGAAAAACGATAATTTGATTTCGAAATTGAGAACAAGAAACGATAGTGTAAACGAGTACTTGGCTAAATATATCCATCAGCCCACTTATTCTCTTCGATATTTGAGATTGAAACTTTTTTGAATATCATGTTTTCTTTTAATTTTTAATTTAAGGTTATTTTCTTCCATTTCTTCAACAAGTATCAATGCAAGCTGCACTAGGTTTCCTATTAATTTTAACTTTACACCGGTGTTATCCTGCGGGCGTGCCACGTTGTCTTCAACGTGACCTCATTCGACGACAAATACGAAATCATTCGAAAACCTCATGTATTATTTGGTTGTTCGCCATTTTAATTAATTTGCCATTGTTTCTCTTGACTAAATACGAAACCTATAATTTAGCAAATCAAAGTAATCTGACATTTGCAAGTTGTGACACTGAAGCAAGAGAAACATGGTCTCGAACATATTTAATTCTCATTCTTGTTTTAACATATCTCATCACAGGCATATTTCTCATTGTTATCTATGGACAAGTTATACGAATAATTGTTCATTCGAATAAATTTCGTTCAACAAAATCAGTGAAATTCAATGGTCAATATAATTTCTTGACACGAAATTTTCTCAGTAATGAAAAACGTCGTCAAGGACAAACATCAACGTCATCGTTATCGATGAATGCATCGAATTTACAACGAAATTTTCGTCAATCAACAAACACCTATCATTTGTCAGTATCAAGTCAATTTACGTCGGAAAAATCTTCATCAATCAATTCACGTTCGACTCAACATCTTCAAGTTATTGTCATGGTTTTTATCGTTATACTTCTGTATATACTTTTGCTTCTACCTTATCGTCTGCTAAATCTCTTATTTATTGTTTCAAATGAATTATTTCAACATGATTTTATGAATGAATTATTTTTTCAATGTTTAATTCATATCGTTCGTTTACTTGTTTTTCTTAATTGTGCTTTACAACCAATTATTTATCTGATTATTTCATCACGTTTACGGCAAACTGTGCAGAAATTTTTCGATTTGACCGTCGATAAATTTTGTTGCTATTGTCGATGTCCGACTCGACATACGCCAACAACAAATTTTCCATTGCAAATCTTTCGAACTCAACGAATCAATTTCATCAATGAAAGATTTCGTTGCTAAGCAGCACAAATCAATTCCGTCTAGTCGTTGAATCGATATCGAATTTCAATTTTTCTTTTTTGTAAATTCTCGTTTTTCTAATAAATCAAACTCGAAATGTTATGAAACGCAATAGACTATAGATGTCGCCTTTTTTCTCTCTCTTTTGCATCGCCATTGTTTCCCGTTTGTGGTCCTTCATTTATTTTCATTCATCTCCGATGTCTGTATTCAAGCAGTAATCGACGACAACGATTGGAATTATGAAATTCTTCTATTTTCTTATTTTTTTAGATACTTTTTTTCTCTCTTTCTCTCTCTGTCTTCAATCAATCAATCGAATTTGACAGTAGAGTTTAAATTAAATTATTAAACTAAACAACATTTCATCACATTTTGGTGCGAGTCATTGGTTTGTCTTCTTATTTCGCATGATCACTACTATATTCATATCCATCGTTCATTTATCAACATGTCTATTACAAGTAAATCTATTGATAAGAATAAACGCTATGCGGGCATTAAAACAAACGATTTTGTAAGTAAAACACGATCAAATGAAACGAGTCGAGCTAACGGTAAGTTCATCACCATCATCATCATCAAATATTCATTCTTAAATTTTGTCTTTTATCGATATTCAAGCTCGTACTCAAGGCTGGGCTAATCTCGGCAAAGTTAACAGTCGACGTATTCCACCGCCGGCCAATTTACCAAGTTTAAAAAGTGAAACCGGTACAAATTCATCAACATTCGATCCAACCATTCCGACAGGCACAAGTCACGGTTGGTCATCGAATAGCGGCAATCAAACGCCAACAAATCAAATACGTCCATTAACACCATCGAAACAGCCCACACAACAGCAACTCGATTCATTACCAGCAACATCACCTTTGACACAAGCAAATGATCTTGATAAACCACGTTTACCAGCCACATGGAGTAATATAACATCGGGAAATGCAAATGAACAAACATCACCACCGAATCTACTTGGTTTGAACGATTTTCCACGTTTAGCTACACAAGAAACCAAACAAACGAAATCAACATCAGAATCATTGATCAATTCAATTCATTCGAATAGTCAAGGACCAAGTTTTCGACCAGCTAATCTAGCTTCATGGAAAGAAGGCGGCGGTCGAGCACAACCCATAGCCAACGAGCCGACCGACAATTCTCAATCTATGCAATCACAAAATCTACCACCACCCTCAACAACCACACAAATGCCCAATTCATCCTACATGCGAATGCCTCCACAACAACAACACCCGCAACAACAGCAAATGTGGTCATATAATACGAATAATTCCTATCAAGGATCATCGATGTATCGTTCATCGAACTATAATCAATCTCAACAACAACAACACCAACGTTTACATCAAACAAATGATTATAAAACACCGACTATACTTCGAAATAAAGATATCGATGATCTTTCGAAATTAACCGACAATGTCACATGGGCAAGTGCATCTCAGGAAGTCAATTACGAAGAAAAAATTCGATTCAGTGATGATGAAGATGGTGATATCGTTGAAACAAACACAATGAAATCATCGACACGTCGATTCAACAATAATAACAATAATAATAATAATAATAATCAATCACGACAGAATTATTCTCAAACGACGAATCGTTCTGTGCAAAACACACGTTCACGTTTGTTACAAGACGATGAACATGTTAAACAAATGCAAGATGATAAAAATTCCGAATTAGTCAATGTTCTCCATGTTGCACGACAACGACGAGACGAACAAGAACGTCCAACTCGTGATCAACGTTCGACAACATCTAATGAACAAAAGCAAATGCCTGGCTATCAAACACGACCTTTGTTATCATCGACAGGTCAAGAAAGTTCAGTCGATTGGACGACGACAGCTCGTACGCGTCATGATACAGCCGATAGTCAAACATTTGCAATGAAAAGTTGGTCCGATCAAATGGATTCATTTAATTATGCATCTTTACACGAGAAATCCAACGCTCAAATCGAACCCGATGATGATAAACCATCGACAACGACTCAAACACGTCGATACAGTCGATCAGAAAGTGAAACAAGTTCGCAATCTCAATCAGATCTTCTCACACGATCGAAACATTTTCCTCTTGCAACCAATCGAAAAGCAAAAACCTATTCGAAATCGAAAACATCCGATGTTAACGATTATTTCGATAAAACCAACGCCAATGATCATTGGAACAATGAATGGGACGATTCAACCACAACAACGAATCGTTATCAACAATCGTATCATAACAATGATCGACGTCGTTTACAACAAAAGTCCGATGATCTTCCACAACGATCAACAAAACAATCGGCTAAAACACGTCCGAACGATATTCCATCATTGACAGCTAAACTCGAATCGAAATCAACGATACAAAAATCACAACCAGCTTGGCGAACTTTATCACCAACACGACCAGCTGAAACGTCCGATCCAACGCCACAAGAAGCCATTCAATACAAAGTACCAATGAAAACAACTGAAATCAACGATCGTCGACAATCGGCACCCATCGAACGTAAATCACGTTATACCTCATCGACAACAAATGCAATTACGCCGATTAATACAGCATCGATTCCACCGTTGATGAGCGTTCGGTCCGATGTACCGCCGCCAACATCGAAACATTATAAAACTTCAAGTCAAAACCAACGACAAGATTATAATAATTCGACACATTACTCCCAACGAAACGATTTCTACAATGAGAATAACGATTCAGCTTGGGGCAATGACGATGAATACTACGATGATGATACAGGTTATTATGATGCGAATATTTCGACGCATCAACGATCGTTAACATATAATTCACATTCGCATCACCGAGGATATACAACATTAGGTTCCTACGGTCGTTATCGACGTGGTGGAACACTTCGTCATCAACAAAATTACAATACATATAATGTTAATAATACATCGAATGTTTCGTCACAATTAAATACGAGTACAGGTTCGAAAACGAAGAAAACTCCAACGACTCGAACAGTTAGCAAAAAAACACCACCAACAACAACAAGTGAACCACCGGTGAAATCTGCTGAAGAACCGGTTAAATCGACCGCAGAAGAACCTATTCGAAAGCCAGCTCCATGGGCTATTGAACCAAAACCTACAGTCGAAGAAATACCAATCGTCGTGCCGGAAAAATCCGTCGAAATTCTCCCAGAACAAAAAGTTGAAACCGATGCAAATCCTTCTTCAGAACAGCCAACAATTTCACCGAGCAAAAAGCCAACAGCCAATACCAACGAAAAGAAATCGAATTACTATCAAAATCAACAGACAACTCGTCATCGAAATGTTTATTCACGTTCTATGCAAGATTACGATAGCATGCAATTGTCATCGCAGAATTACTACGGTTCTTCAACTCGTCGTGGTCGCGGTGCTCGTTCACAAAATCTTTCGAATGCGTACTATTACGATCAACGATACAACAGCCGATACAGTTACTCATCTGATCCGTATCACCAATCTCATCAAACACGTTCGTCGACGAATCGAACGAATAAACGTGGTCAATCAACAACCGCAACCACAACCACAACAACGACAGCAAATGATCGTCAATCGACGATGAATAATCTTCAAAAGGAATCAGCAAGTGATGATAACGAACAAAAAGAAGGCGAAGAATGGGAAACCGCATCAGAATCAAGTGCAAATATGAGACCGATTGTTCATCATGATAATTCACAACCAACTAGTAAATCAACAAACATCGATTCGAAAGATCGAACTCCACCGCCGAAGAAAAGTTTCACCAGTCAAAGACCCGTCAATTCTCGTTATAATGAAGGTGCTCTTCATCGACGAACGCATGGCGTTCACGACCGATCAGCTAAATCAACTCGTACGACTCGTACAAACCGTTTATCCACCACAAATCAAAGCAGTACAACATTTCAAAATAACGACGATGAAACTTCAACTAGCAAACAAGCGAAAAAAGATCAACATCGTCGTTCACTCGATGGTTACGATTTGAATAATGTCGCCGGTGTTGTCAAAATTGAAACACTTCCAGCCAGTGCTCTCGAAGAAGAAAGTACGGCGTTCGACGATGGCGGCGAAGAATTCTGCGTTGTCATGTCGAAACGTGGCCGAAAAGAACAAAAAGCTGCTCAATTATCAAAACAGAACGCCATCGACAACGCTCCTGTCGAGCAATCATCCAATGATTCCGATCTTCATCAAACATCGGACGGAACGAAGACTTCCAATGAAAATAATTCAACACGAGCACGAAACGGCAAGTCCGTACCGCCACGTTTCAATAGTAAATCATCGAATCGACAGAGTAAAGCCGATCAAATGTATTATTACGATCAAAGTTATTATTACTACGATCAAAATCAATACTATGACGAGAATTCGTATTATAATTATAATAATTACAATCAATCCCATCGGCAATCGTCAACACGTCGTAAACAACGAGGCCAACAGACACAACAATCGACATCAACAAATCAACAACAACAGCAGCAGCAGCAACAACAACAACAACAACAACAACAACAACAACAAACAGCAACTAATCCATCGCAATCAACGCAAAATGAGAATAAAAATGATTCGGAAAAATTATCTGCGAATGTTATGTCAAATATACAAATGTGGGATCCACATACGGAAAATAAACTTCCGAATGCGAGTAAACTCATTGAAAAACGTAGGGTTTTACTTTTTAAAAATCATCTTTCTACTATTTTTCTTCTTTCAAGCGACACACGACAGAAAATTTGTCAACGAAATTGATTCTTCGTTACCACTTCAATTATCCGTCTCGAAAACCAATGAAAATCTTGTCCGAACTATCAAACCACCGATCGGCGACAACAAAACCGATCGTGATGTCAAACCAAAACCTAATAATTTCAATAAATCCGATGCAATTTCATCATTAGGCTCGAATCCATTATTCGAAAAAGGCACATTCTTAGACTACGATGACAAACAATCGATCGGCACAGTCGGTGATGATTACAATCAAAAAATCAATTCACTAAAAACTATCTGGGATATCTCCGATCATCCGAGTGGTCAACTCGAACAAACGATAAATAGCATGGTTGCCATGCAGCAACAACAAGAAAGCAATGTCTCAGCAAATAATTCAGCGAAATCCGATACTTTCGCTCAAGAAACGATTCCGACATCGTCATCAACGACAAATGCGAATGTCTCGTCGACAGTCAATGATGAATCAACGAATAAATCATCGGCGAATAATTCGAATTCGTCATCAACCGCCATTAATTCATCGGCAAACTATTCAACGAATACGAATACGAATAAAAACGAACAGAAAAATATCTGTACCGTCAAACCAACGCAACAAGTGCCGCCGAATATTCAAGATCAAGTCGACATGAATGCTTATCAAACATTTTCCGTTGCGCCATTACCAGCAGCGTTACAACAACAGCATTTACTTCCACAATCACAAGTCAATCCTCTTCATCAACAACATTCGTATCCGTTCTATGAAAATCTTCTACCACCGCCTCCACCACAACAAACAGCACAACAACAACAATACAATCGAGTAAGATTTCAGACATGTAGATGAGAGCTCGTGTGCGTGTGGGAGAGAAGAATGAAATTTTGCAACGTTTTTTTTTCGCATTCCCTTTGAAATTAGATGTATTCATCAACTACTAATTCGAATAGTACAGATCCGATGAATTCAGATTTTTCGAATGTACAATCATCACAACTCGTAAGTCTGGTCGATCTATTCGTTGTATCTCTGTTCTTACATTGTCGCCGTATCTAATTATTTCTCTTCGATTCAAAATCTTAACTATCTTCTTCTTCTTTTTCTGTTTAGTATCCACCACAGAACTTTCCATATCGAAATACGAACGTTTACATGCCCGGTCCACCGCCACCAAATGTACCAAATCAGAATTCAATGTATCATCATACATCACAAGGTTCGATTTCAGCACCACCACAAAACAATGCATTACCACCACCAATGCCAAGCTATCCATCGCCGTTTTTAGTCGATCACGGAGGTCATATGCTCAGTCAACCACAACCACCACCGCCACCTCCACAAGCCTATATGAGTAAACCAACAACATCGAACTTGAAAATTTTTCTATTCGACATTTGTTTGTTTTTTTCTAGATAATCAAATGATGTCAGGCCGGCCTCAAGGTGCTCCTTACTATCGAACACCACCTCAACAACAATTACAAACACCTCCCGGACCACCACCATACGGCACTCAAGATCCACTAGCACATGGCGGATATTATCCACAATTCTTTCAACCACCTAATTCAAATGGTCCACCTGTCGGACATCCGTCACCACATAATGTAAACGAAATTCGCCATATTCGAAAATCTCTCGAATCCGTGTTTTTTTTTGTTGTTTAGTTATACGGACAAAACGAAGGTTTTCATCCTCCACCACAGGCACATCCGCCCATGTTCCCTCGTGGTGGTTCAATCGATCGAGGTGATCATTCGCTCATGTCTCAGCCGTTATCTCGTCCAACAAATTATCCATCAAATTCATCGAATCAACCGCCTCAACAACAAGGTCCACCATCATTGCTCTCGCAAAATTTGAAATCATTTCACACCAATCAACAACAAACATCTTCATCGAATCAACCTCCATTCTATCCTCCACCACCACCAAATCAATACAATCGTCAGCCAATGCCAATCGGTGCAATGAATTCGAACAACAATCGTCAACAAACTCAACAAGTACCAAGTCTAATGAGTGGCTTGACGAAAAACTTCCCGGCGAATAACGCAAATCTAAATAATACTCCATCGTTATTTCAACATCGTCAACCACTATTACCGCCTCAATCAACAAACAATCGACCACTATATCAACAACAACATCATAATCAATATTCATCCTATTCGAAATCGGCGACACCGAATGATGATAGCGCCAAACCGAAACATATTTAAAAACTAAACAACATTTTTTTTCTTTTTTTTCGCTTTTCTCTTTCTCATTAAACATTTATTCGTTCCTTTTTTGCTGTTGCTGTTGTATGTGTGTGTGTGTTGATTAACAAGGAAAAACTTACTCTCCTCTTTTCGTTTCTAGCCCACATTATTCATTTATTCTTCGATATTGTAAATGTGTCAAAGATTTCTCTTCGTTCCTTTTTCCGGCTGTTGTTGTGTTCGAACTAGCTCGAAGGAGAGAAACAAAACCAGCACATTCTTCCTTATCCTCATTCTGTTTGTTTCTTGTATAGCAATCCATATGTTTCTCTTTCTTTCGGTTCATTTTTTTTTACCATATTTACAGACAATACACTTCAAACGTTTGTTTGTCTTTAAGAAACAGACAAAAGAAACAAAAAAAAACAAACACTATACATATATACATATATATATACACATCATTATCATTTCGATTTTTCTTTCAGACGTAATCATGTCGAATATTGATGAAGAACGACAGTTACTATCCGAAAGATTAAGTTCGTTATCAACGGATCAATTGCATTCGTTCGATCTCGAATTAACTCTACTTCGAACAGCATTCGAATCGTATAAACGTGAAACGGTTTTCAAACCATGTCCGACATTTCTTGTCGGTCTAACCGATGAGCAATTAGTAAGTGTCAACGAATATCTCCGGAAAGAAAAAACGTTCCCTCATCCTCATTTTTTAGCAACAAGTCTTTCGTCTACCACCTGTCACTGCTTTCCTGTCGATCGTTGAGCAATTAAGTGATTTACAAGTTTTACTACTTAATTGGCTGTTAACACGTGAAACATTCAAATTAAATCGTGTATCTGTTGAACCTGTAGGCATTTTTTCTTGAAAAATAGAATCTCTAATCATCGTTCGTTGTCTTTCCAAAGGTTCTTTCGCTTGTAAATCATCAATTGTCGGTTCCAACACCGAATTTTGCGTTCGAAATTCAATATAATTCCACCCGTAATGAACATTTTCAAAATCTAACCGATAACAATCGCTACAAAACACTCTATGCTTATCATGGTACACGTTTCGATAATCTTCATTCGATTCTTCACATTGGTTTTCTTGGTCATATGAATAAACTATCGCTCTTTGGTTCGGGAACGTATTTTTCACTTGAACCATCTGTTTCACTTCACTATTCACCATTCGCCAGCGTTTGGCCAAATAGTCTGCTAGGCAAACGGCTTAGTTGTCTCTTATTATGTGAAATCATCGATCAACCTGAACATGTTAAATGTGCAATTGAAAGTAATCGAAACAACGATTTGACTGAACATTTCATCAAAATCCAAACTTCGATTTTTAGATAATACGTCGAATCAAGATCGACGTACCGTTAGTGATACTCAAGCTGGTGCTGTACCTGAAAAATATGTTGTTGTAACATCGAATGAACTCGTTCGAGTTAAATACATTCTAATCTATTCTGAACCGAATGAATTATTACAGTATGAATGACTGATACAAATGAAATTTACTTTGTTCTCTATGTTCATGTTATTTAGAATGAATCAAGTAACACGATCTCGTCTGCGAACATTTCTATCGGCTAATCGTTATAATCTTTGTTTACTTTTTTATTTCATTGTTCTTTTATTAATCGGATTTTTTAATTCGAATTTATTTAAATTTTATTGGCGAATATTTAAAAAACGTTCGAACCATTTGCTCTTTGGCTCGTGGCATTTGGCTCAATGAAAAAAAACAAGACTTTCATTTGTTTTTCCTTCTGTGCTATATTTTTTGTTTCTGTCCGAAATTTACCATTTCATTGGTAGGAGTGTCCAATAAACAAGTGTTCATCGATCCATAGGCGTACAATTGAAAAATTCTGCAATAATCGAACGATTTTGATTGAGATCATTGTTGATATATTTGAGTAGAAGAGGATGTTCGAAGAAATGCATTGGCAATGGTCGATCTGAGGAATTTTTCGAAAGACATCGTTGAATTAACTCTGTAAATTCAGCTGAATAACCATGAGAACTCGGCAATTGTGGAGGAGTTTCGTATACAATACACTGAACTAATTCAATCGGTCGTTTATTCGTTGCTGATTGTTGATCTTCGGTTTGAAACGGATATTTGCCTAAGCCCATTTCTAGAATTGTCATTCCAACACTCCATATTTCCGATGGAATACTATATTCATCCGAAACGACACGTTCCGGTGCCATGTACTTATGTGTGCCAATGAACGTTGCAACTTTCTGACCGATTGTTTCTAAAACTCGACTGACACCGAAATCACAAAGTTTGATTGCGCCCGAACTATTAACGAGCACGTTCGATGGTTTAATATCGCGATGCATGATTTTCCTACTCCACATGTACATCAAACCTTGAATCATTGACAATGTAATCAAAATGAGAACATGCTCAGGTACAAGCAAACCGATGTACTGTTCGAGTGAACCTCGGTCCATAAATTCCGTGCAAATATGAACGGAATTCTCGTGTAAATAGGCGCCATGCAATTGAACAATGTAGTCCGATTGAAGCGTATTCAAAGCGTTTAATTCGGTGACAATTTCTTGTTTTTTTTCATCTTTTTGAAAATCTAATGAAATGATTTTCACCGAGAGAATCTGTTGAGTTCGTCGGTCTCGACATCGTCGAATGATGCCACTGTTTCCTGTGCCAATGATTTCGAGTAGATCGAGTGAAAGCATATTTCCCGATGCGAGGATATGTTCGACATTGGCTTCGAGATGAGCAAATTTTCGTTTCTGATAATGTTGATCATCGACCGAGGAGAGACTCGGATCGATCGTTACATTCGCATGATTTCGATTGACAACCGGCTGAAGTTTGAGAATCGGCTTCGATGAAATCTGTTCTTGACAAAGACGAAAATAAAATTCTCGCAAAGGACTCATTTCTAATTCACTCGATACAGTCACACGATCGCCATCGTCATCGACATAAATAAACGAACTAAATGGATGTTTACATGTCGGATACGTTCGTTGAACAAGTGCAAGCAACGAATCGAACGTTAACAAATCGTCCGAATCCAAAATTGCCGAACGACATTCACGACCCAATTGAAATTGTACTTCGATACTATTCATTTGTCGTTTGTCCTTCTCGTCTTTCGTTTTTTTTTCTTCTACATTCCAATAGATCAGAATCTATTAGGTAATAATCTAGTAAATAAACACCGTAATAATATAGAAGAAAATATGCATAAAAAAAAGACGAACAAAAAAAAATCGAAGAAATAATGTGTGTGTACATACAGACACTTATATGCATAAAATAACATGGATCATGTATGTATGTGTGTACTTTCGATTCGTTTTTTTTTCTTTTTCGTCTTTTGCATGCATGCATACGTACATACGCATATAAAAGTAGTCAAATAATTATTTTGTCATCGAAAATGTCGCATTGTAACAGCATTCAGCAGAAACGGGGGAGAGATAGCTATGCACTTTTTTTTTTCTTCTTCTTCTTCTTCTTCTTCTTTTCGTTTCAATTAAACTCTGCAGCTAGTAAGTGTATGTGTCAATATTTTGACAGAAGAAAAAAAAACGAAAGAATTTCGATAGTTATTTAATATTATTCATAAGGTTGACTTCGTCGTCGAAATAAGATCGAAGCAAATCCTCTCTAATCATCGAATGAAATAAGATTTCAATAGTTTTCTCGTGAGATTCAATTGACTCGTGAACATCCTAAGAGAATATTGTCTCAAGTGTACTTCTCAAACCAATCACGAAATAAGGTAGATAAGGGGAAGCTTCGTCGTTTTTCTTTTTTTTATCGAGATTGAGAAATGACGCACGTATGTATGATTTATCTACTAGCGATTAGTATTAGACATAACATTCAGACAGATGGATGATGTTGAACGTGCTTATATGGACATTTATATATGCATATGAAAAAAAAAAGAAAGGCAGATCGCAAGGGTAACATTTGTTGTATTTGAACAAGATGATTATTCTTGATCGGATTGTAGATTGAGTTAACAATGATAAACAATAGTTGTGTATATATACATATAGTCTTTGTTCTTTTCCGACTCGACTAACACTCATCGATATGCAGCATATGTAAGAGAAAGAGAAGAAGAAAAAAATGAAAATGAATCAATTGAATATCTTTTGTTGAGGGTGAGAACCGTTTGACACTTGTTATTGTTCATCGATATATATACATAAATGTGTGCATATGGCTCCATCATCATTATCATCACCATTCAATTGTTTACAACCTTTTCACCTTTTATACGTTTTTTTCCCTACTCTTTCCCATGTGTTGCATGTGCGATTCGATGCTTGAGGGCGAAATTCTATCGTGTATACTTGTCGTTTCTTTTATGGGTTGAAATTCTGTGCAAGTAAGGGGGACGTAACACAAACGTTTTCTCTCTCTCTCTCTCCCTCCTTTTCTTCTTCTTCTTCTTCTACGTCCTCGTATTGTACTGTGTATGTCTGCTCGACGGATGGCATGAGTAACGAGAACTCTCTTTTCTTTTGCCTTCTTCCGTTCGCAATATAACCACCATAAGAGTGCCACTACCCTCTATCAACTGGAGCACTCATCTGGCAGAATGAAAGCGAGAGAAAGAAAGAAAGAGAGAGAGAGAGGAAGGAAAAAAACGCGAAGGAGAGCTGAAAAGAAAAAAAAATGTCATTTCCATTTCTTCTTCTTTTCCGTCGGTCGTGTTCCATCAACAGTGCAATAGCGTTGTGGCGGTGGTGGACGACGGTCGGACGAGTTCATCATTGACGAGCGACGTTCTTTCTTTTTTTCTTTACCTGTACAAGTGAAGAAGAAGAAGAAAAAGAAGAAGAGAAAAAAAAAACGAGAGAAGCAGTTGATTACCATCGTCATGTACATGTTCGTCATATATACTCTCTCGCTTTCATTCTTTTCATTTTTCTGCTCTTTCTAGACAAACCATCAAATGTTGTCCAGTATATTGAATCTCTACAACTAATTTCGAATTTTGGAAAAGCAAAAACACATAAATCAATGTGGTATCCGCCTCAACAACAACAACAACAACAGCAGCAGTGCTGGAATGGATATATCCATCATCTATCACCTCAAAAACAACAACAACAACAACAACAACAACAGGCATATACGAGGACTCCGTATCTATATTGTAATAATGACGATTCGTTGAGTGGAACAACTACAAACTATGGAGTGACAAGAAATGACGAGAATGAATCATTAATCCATTATCATTCAACACGCGTCGATGATGTTTACGGTAAAAAGAAAATTTTTCAAGAGAACAAATATGATTTACACTTCAATCTAAGACTAATAATTTATATGAGTGCAGTAATTTATTTCATTCTACAGGTTTCATTACTTTCTAACTAGACAAATAGAACAAGAAAGAGTCAAGGCACAAATACACGCACATATGCATTTGTACATATGTAATAATATATTTGCCGTTTGCACCGAATGTTTTGATCATCAACGCGCTTTTTTTCTATCTTTATGCATGACGATAAATTCTTGCGTTTTCCAGCTGTAGACTACATGATTAGATTTTTAGCCTTCGTTTCTTTTTTTTTTGCGTAATAATTGATAATCGTAAATGGACGAGAATGATGGCAACAATGACATCATTCGTTCGTCTTCTTGATCAACTTGATCATTCGATCAATCATACGATAGTGATTTGTAGATACTCATGCATGCAGTTACTGCATTAAATTTCAATGTTCTATGCGAGTAACCAACCGACAACGATAGAATCTAAATCGAATTAGAACGATTCGTATGAAGAAGAAGAAGAAGAAAAGGCGTTATCGTTTTTTATTTAGAATCAAAGCATATATAATTATTCAACGGATCATAATACTAATAGCAATACGATCTGTCAAAAATACGCTTTGATAATAAATTTACTCTGTAGGTTACACTAATGAGTTACACCGGCAGGGCCTAATAAAGTTTGTCTCTCGTTCTCTCTCTCTCTCTCGTTCTCTCATCATTAGAGTCATTTACAAATCATCATCATCAATATCCTTGTATGACAAGTATCTGATAATAAATACATTTGAAATCGAGAAAAAAAATCAAAGCAATAAATTTGTGTAGTCTATGAGAAAGATATTGGTCGGTTTTTTTTAATGACCATGATATGTCGTATGTTATTATTTTTTCTTCTCTTTTTTGTAGTTTCTAACGGCGCAAAAAAAAGAAACTTTTGATGATCATAATTCCGAAATAAATAAAAGACGACGGAGAAGAAAAAACAAAAGTGCATTTTTTTGTAATAATTAATAAGGTTGCATTCTTTGCAGTGGAAAAAGCGTTCGTTTGTCATCATTTTGTGCTCGTGTGACTTGAAAGGCAAAGACGAACGAAGAGATTGTCTTCAAGTGTCGAGAATAACAGAGAAAAAACGTTCTTCTCTCGGCCGTCCCTAAATCTCGTTCTTCATAATTAGAGTAACGAGTACGTTGTTTGCTTGTCGAGTAGAGAAAAAGAAAAAGAAAGAAGAGAGAAGGGAATCATCAATTGTCTTTGTACGTTCATACTCTTGTCAAAGAATTGTGTAATCTAAACAGTCTAATGCGAGACATAAACTACATTCTTTGGAAATGACAGTGCACAGTCGGTCATTAGTAAAATTATCAATCAATGACGATCTGTATATGTTTATCTAACGAATATGTAGATTATTTTTCAGTCTATCGTGTTGTTAGTATTCTGCCCATTATTATTAATAAAAAAAAAGAAAAGAAAAACTTCGACGGATTCATAATATAGATTTGTGAGTAGGATTATATTTTATTTTATTCGTTAGTTTTTCTTCGTTTTCTTTCTCTGCCTCCTTTCTTTCCATTTTTAATGTCAGTTTCAAGAAAGAAGTAGTGTGTTTTTTGTCTTCTTTTTCAAGTACGTGTTGTTGTACTTACTGTCATTTTCTTTTATCATCTGTTCTAGGGGCCGGTTCATATTCTTATGACATGTCATCATCATCCTCATTGCCTTATCAAACTTCCACGGCGCATTGGAATCCAGTTATTTCTGCACCAATAAAAACGTCCATTGTAACTACGACTAATCATTATCATCAAAATGATGCACAGCCGATTCAACCGTTCTCATCTTCCTCTTCCGCTTCATCATCGTCGAATTCTTGCTGGGATTGGTTATTATATCCTCCAGAAATCTATTCTTATTTATACGTACCTTCGTCGTCTTTCATTCAACAACAACAAACACATTTTCAAGATAATTATCTTGAGCTTTCAGCGAGTTTACCAACATGGCTACTCGCTTTACTTTATCCATCGGTTAAACAATTTCATTTAATCGATGATGAGAATGAAAGTGATCAAGAGATTAATTCTCTTAGTTCTTCGAAAACGAAGACACCGACGAAGATCTCATCCGACGAGTCATCAAAACCTATTCATGTCTCGTCGAATTCATCCTTAGCATCCGAACATTCTGTTCCCAATGGTCAAAAAAGTCAACAAAACCGTTCATCAACACCGGACACCGACGATGGTTATCAATCAGCTAGTGACGCTAGTCGAAGTGATTATTCACAGCAATCATCTTTACCGTACGATCGTCGTCATCACCATCATCATCATCACTATCATCATCATAGTAAAGATGATCTCACAATAAATATGCTTCCATCGTTGATGCCTAAACGTATATCGTACGCAGCTGCTGCTAAACCGATTGTTGCCTCGACAAATATCAATAATAAAATAAGTCCATCGCCAATACCTATTATTAAAACGAAGAATAATTCTTCGTTAATACCTCCTAATGAAATCAACAATAATAATAATAATAATCTCAATGGACAAAAGTCGAAATTTATTGCCCCACGTTTCGAACGAATGCATCATGCGAAGCAATATTCATCGACGACGACAACATTAACCAAAGATTGCTCGTTATCATCATCATCAACAACAAATCGAACGCAAATTCGTTCGAATCACAATCAACGCCATCATGTTGTTCACTCATCATCACGACGTCGTTAAAATACAATACAATTTACATTTCTTTGTTTTTCTGTCTTCTAACTTTAACTGTCATTAAGCCATTCAAAGACAAATTGAACTTTCTTCTTTTTGTTCTCTCTTTATGAGCGTGTTTCTTCGTTGTTCGTCTGTCATTCTTCTTCTTCTTTCTTTTTTTTTCATCAATGTTGTATTAGAATCGAGTCAGTTAAAAGAGAAAACAAGATGATCATATGTAGGTTCAATTAATAAGCCTACATGCAAATATACTATATTTGAACTTTTATTTCATTTTGCGATCAAAAAAGGTAAATATCTCATGGGATTGTCTGCTTTTTCTCAAATGTGTAAGATAAAGCAATTCGATTTAAATACCCAAGTGACTAACTTTCATTTGTATGTGTCAATCTACTCTTTTTTTTATTCGATCTCAATCATCTGTGACAGTTTCTTCTTGTTGTTTAAGATAGTATTTCATCCACCATTCGGGTATTTCAAGATTGTTCACCGATGAATTCGAATCGTTCCAATATTTACTCAGCATAAATTGTATTTTATCTTGATTTGTTGGCAAAATTTGATGCATATTAAACGAGCCGATACGCACTCGACTACGTTTGACAATAACGGATTCTTTTGTTTTTTGATCGATAGCTTCAAGATCGTAGAGTTCTTTTTTCAGAAACGTTCCGTAGATGATATTTTTCGGTGCTTCATCGAATAGATTCCAATTATGTTCGCGTAACATTAAATCTCGTAAGACATGCGGACTTTTATTTTGCATTTCACTTTGCGTGTAATAGGAACGTGCGTAGGTTAATGTTGAATTTTTCAATGTATCATACCGATGACGCCAAAAGACCGATGCCATAGCTGCGAATTGATTTGGAAGAGAAAATGCTCGACCATCGAAATAGGCTGAATGTGCTTGAACACGTTGACGTACGTGTAGTTTGTCGACATTCGACCAGTCTTCTTCGTTGATGTATTTATTAAATTTTGCTGCAGTAAATGACGCGAGTACGGAGACGATTTTTTGTATTCGACCGGAATACATGTGCTCGCGAAGATGTTTATCGGTTGACTCAATCGGTTTACAAGCATCGAAAACGAGAGAGATCTCGTCGGATTCGTAGAAAATTGTCAATGGATTGAAACGTTCGAGTAGATCAGCACATGTACGAATAAATGCTCGTGTCATACGTTGATCGAATGGTTTAGCAAAACCACGTGTATATGTTCGAAATGAAACACCATCGAGACGAACAACATACGGACGTGTTGGATCGAGTTTTTCATCAGTGACAGCTTCGAATTGTTTTACTTGACTTGCGAGTAGAATTTCATCGTTAAGTATTTGATCATTACTGGGATCAAAAAGCGTTTTTTCACTTGTTTCTTCAGCCATAATAAATTGGACTTCAATCAGTAAAAATCTCGCTTTTTATGTTAACAAAAAATTGCTATTACATTATGCTCCGATGAATCATTATTCGACTTACACGTTTATTCATCATCTAGATGTCATCTGATGCAATAGAATGGAATTTAAAAAAAAAAACTTGAGTATATTAATTGATATTTTATTTAAAACAAATATTCTAATGATTAAGTAGTTAGTAGATTTCGAGTATTTTCATAGAGATTATTCGTAAATGATTTTCGTTGATTCCTTGAATTAGATAAATGTTGTGGATGAAGAGTTGAATAGATTGATGATACACTTGATGTTTCATTTTCTTCGAGACACGATGGACTTGCTAATAATGGTGTACGTAATTCGATTGATTCCGATGAAACAAGTGGAACTTTGACGAGTTGTGATGAATTTCGTGTTTGAAGATGATTAATTTGTCTTGCTGAATGATTGATTACAGCGTAAACTAATGGAATAAGTACAGAGAAATAGATGAGATATGAATGCATGACAATTGGATAGATACAAGCAAGTAAACAGCAAGATAAAATAACTGTAAAACGAATGAATAATCTTAAGAATTTGTCTTGTTGAGATTCAATTTGAATTACGTTCGATGAAATTGGTATTAGCGAAATTGAACTATCAATCGATTCCATTTTCATTTGTTTACATTGAAAACAACGATAAGTTTTGAAATAACAATACAAATAAGAAATAAAATCCGAGAAGAATTTCAATAATGCAATCAATGTTAAACAAACAGTGAAAATAAATGGCAACAGATTACAAATTAATGTTTGAGTAAATCGTTCTCGATCAAACCATTGATCAAGATGTGTAACTTCGTTCGAACCAGGACAATAGACAATTCTTGGTATTTTTTCATTGGAATCAATTGTATACAGTAACGGTATTGTACCAGTAAATGATAGTGCCCAAGTAATAAGAACAAAACCGAAACAAAATCGACGAATAAATCGTCGAAAACACGCTGTACACGATAGTAAACATGGATACGTTGATTGTTGACTTTTATTCGATGAAAACAGCGAGAAAATCAAATTGATATGAATAGCAACAACTGTATAAGCTAGAATGAAATCGAAAAAAAAACATTTTTCTGTCGATAATCATCATCATCATCGAACTTACCAAGTACGATAATACATGATGTTTGAAAATAGAACATCGCTCGACAATTCAATTCCGACAGTGGTTTCTCGCGAAATGTTTGAATTAAATAGAATAAATAGAGAAAATTAATCAACGAACTTGACAAAGCTAAACTTGCGAAATAGAAATTAATTAAATTACGAAATGATTTGAACGAAAGAAAGATCGGTATGCAAAGATTTAGAATTGTTAATAAACTTGTTGCCGATATTTCGAGAATTAACCATGTGGATTGACGAGCAAGTGATTTTTTCATATTGAATCCGAAATTGTTTGCTAAGATGGAAAAAGAAAACAAACGACTGTTCGGATCTTGATTTCTTTCTCTATCATCATCATCATCATCATCATCATCATTAGAAGAACGAACGAGATCGAGAGGAAAAAAGAAAATACGATGACAATTGCTCCTATTTGTTCTTGTTCTCTTGCGGGACACATCTCGAGGCATATTCAAGGAAATCAAAACATCGGATAATTATTTTCTTCATTTTTTTCTTATATCTATATATACACTTAATAGAATAAATCTGTGAAATAAAACATTGCATTTTGTATCTTGTTATTTTTCAATAATCGACAAAAAGGCAAAAACCGAGCAAGTCTGTCACGTTAGTCAATCATTTTCGAAATAAATCGAACGATGTCACAACAACTGTCATGTTGGATCGTAAATAACAAATTATCGTTAGCGATCCATAAAATTTCGGGGGAGCTTAGAGTCGAAAGTAAACAAATCTTCGCATATGTTCTAGTTGTCTTTATGCAAACATATTCAAATAAACAGCACAGCACGAATACAGTATTTAAAAAAAAGAAGAAGGAAAGGAATATATGGCGAAAAGAATCAGGTAGTTGGCGTTTTCTGGTTTAGATTCGAGAGTAAAGATAGATCAAAAAGAAAAAAAGAGAGAGAGACAGGAAAGAACAAAACAAATAAACAAAAATTTTTTGTTTTTCGAAAGAGGAAATGGTTGAGTGCTTTTTTTAGTTTTGGTTTTCACATATATAAACAGAAAAAAAAGAGAGAGAGAGAAAAGTGCTTTTTTGTTTGTTATGTCCTATACAATGCGATAAAAAAACAAAGAAAAAGAAAGAAAACAATAATGAACAGATGTAACGCACAAAAGACAAGAAGAACTAAGAATAAGAATAGTTTAAGGTGTTAGATTATTTGTACATAAACAATGGGAGAGAAATAAATAAATGTTATCAAGATGACGATTCATTGTTCGATAAAGATTCTAAATTAAAAAAAATGAATAAGCAAAAGTTGAATGGACAAATGTCGAAGTCGAACCTGTTCGCATCTGATGTTCGGGTGTTGACCAAATTCGAACGGTTGCATCATCGGAGGCCGATGCAAATAATAATGGAATTGTTGGATGCCATGAAACGCAATTGACAGTACGTGTATGACCTGAAAAAACCATAATCGGTCGTTCTTGTCGTCGATGCCAGAGATAAACTTTCGAATCTAAATCAAAGATTTGTTTTGGTTTTGATAGTTCTTAGAAAATAATAAGTGTACCTTCACTACCACTGGCAATGAATTCTTCATTAGGTCCACCGAATGTCGCGTGATTTACATAGTGACCTTGAGTTACGCCTTGGTATTTACGAACTAATTGTTTATCATGAAGATCCCAAAGATGAACGCCCTAATTTCAAGAACGATTTCCCATTTTTGTAGGAATTCAATCGAGTTTTACCTGTGTTGCAATGTTCAAAAGAGCTAATCGGCCATCTTTACTAACTGTAAACGACATAATCGGATGATCTTCATGTATACTAAACAAACAAATATGCACACATAAATTTACAAAAAAAAACTAATAACATTCTCTTCGTACATTTGTTGATCAGTAAGACTATCGAATTTGTAAGAACTAATTCGTTTTTGTGTATCAGCTGCTAGAATAATTCCATCGGTAGTAACATGTAAACATTGCAAACGAACACCTTCCCAACTGTCAATAACATTTGCATCGATATCCTAGAAAACAACAATCGACTCAATTTCGAATCGATTTCTCGTTTATTCAACATACACAGTAGTAGAATTGTCCACGTGATCCTCCGCAAACAAATCTCTGTCCACATGGCAACCATGCTGCACAGGTCAGACTATCTTCGGATGTATGATTCATACGTGAGCGTTGTTCTTCTTGCTGAAATGATAAGTCAATCGAAAAGATTGTTTGTTTGTTTTTTTTCGTTGAATTTTTTTTACTTCAATATCCCAAATCCATAATTCATTGCATTCGTCCGTTCCACAGGCAATTATATATCGACTGAATGGACACCAAGCTATACAACCGATGCCGAATGAATGGCCTTCGAATTGCTTTCGTAATTTCATTTTATATGTTTGCTAGAATAGAATTTTCATGTTTTGTCGTTTTTCTTTTTCGACTGATTTCAATTTACCAGATCAACGTCATAAACATGTAAATATCCATCTTTCGAGCCCGTAGCTAATTTTGTACCGTCAGGAGAAAATTTACAAAACCAGACTTCATCTGAATGTTCCGTCAATGTTTGAATTGTGACACAAGGAAATGTTTGTCTACAAAAGATTATATTCTCATTTTTTTTTTGTTGTTGTTGTTCGTTTTACTTTGTACAAAGATGATCTTTAAGTAATGAAACATCGTCAAGTGTTAATTGACCTGGTTTAACATGATATGTACATCGGTCTTGTTGAAGTTCAACAGCTTGAGTAAGTAAAGATTCAAGTCGTTTAGGTGGTAGCATGATGTCCGGTGGGAGAAATTCTTCGAAGATCGAATAATTTTATTTTATTTAAAAAAAAAATAACGAGTTTTTGTTTTACTTTGTAATTTTTCCATAAGATTTTGTCGAGAAGCAAAACCTTTGCCACTCCAATTGGCGGCTTTGTACATGTCTTTGATTGAATTGAACATGAGAAATCTAAAGCAACTGATTGAGAGAAAACAAAGAGGCAGTGCGTTTGCTTTTTTGTTTACGTTGTGAGTTCGTGTGTTCGTTCGATGCGAATTTTAAGGCCTTGAATTTCATTTCTTAGACATTGTAGAGCGTCCATCGGTCGATTGTCTTCGATTAATTCGAAATATTTCTGTTCTAATATCAAATATTTCATTTGCTAAAGAAAATCAATCGTTGCATTTTGTTTTTCTATTCGAATCGATTTACTTGAATTCCATCGCGTTCTTCGATGTATTGCTTGAGTTTTTCTAAGGCAACTAACGCGTCCGACCATTTGCCAGACATGATTAATTCGCGAAAATTCGATGCTTGTTCATGTTCGAGCACACAGCCACTTTCATGAATGAGAATATCAACGGTTTTACTAAAAAAACGAACGTACAGCACTATAACTAACAAATCAATTCGAATAGAAGATTCGTTACTTCAAACCAACACTCTGCAAATGTTGGCCGATAAGTCTGAGCACTTCTTTTTGACTATTTGTGTAGATTCTCGATGAATT